>Ga0160467_100030_pt1:247500-250488 | contig 250488 bp, 207 predicted proteins | sample HID1972I_E11MG_FD_108221 | JGI IMG/M metagenome (GOLD analysis project Ga0160467, IMG submission 108221) | Enriched pill bug-associated microbial communities from UW Madison campus, WI, USA - HID1972I_E11 MG | ecosystem: Host-associated > Arthropoda: Insects > Digestive system >...
CAATCTTGTCTGAACATCGGGGGACCATCCTCGAAGGCTAAATACTCTCTACCGACCGATAGTGAACCAGTACCGTGAGGGAAAGGCGAAAAGAACCCCGGTGAGGGGAGTGAAATAGAACCTGAAACCGTGTGCGTACAAGCAGTAGGAGCCCCGTAAGGGGTGACTGCGTACCTTTTGTATAATGGGTCAGCGAGTTATTTTCAGTGGCGAGGCTAACCGAATAGGGGAGCCGTAGGGAAACCGAGTCTTAAACGGGCGTCACAGTCGCTGGGAATAGACCCGAAGCCAGTCGATCTATCCATGTCCAGGATGAAGGCCAGGTAACACTGGCTGGAGGTCCGAACGAACCACTGTTGCAATAGTGCGTCGATGAGGTGTGGATAGGAGTGAAAGGCTAATCAAGGCTGGCGATAGCTGGTTCTCCCCGAAAGCTATTTAGGTAGTGCCTCGAGTCAATACTCTGGGGGGTAGAGCACTGTTTGGAGAAGGGGGCCATCTCGGCCTACCAACTCCATGCAAACTCCGAATACCCAGAAGTACTACTCGGGAGACACACGGCGGGTGCTAACGTCCGTCGTGAAAAGGGAAATAACCCAGACCATCAGCTAAGGTCCCAAAGTTTCGGCTAAGTGGTAAACGATGTGAGAAGGCATAGACAGCCAGGAGGTTGGCTTAGAAGCAGCCATCCTTTAAAGAAAGCGTAATAGCTCACTGGTCTAGTCGGCTCGCGCGGAAGATTTAACGGGGCTAAGCCGAGCACCGAAGCTATGGGTGTGCGTGCCTTCGGGCGCGTACGCGGTAGGGGAGCGTTCTCTAAGCCTGCGAAGGTGTGCTGTGAGGCATGCTGGAGGTATGAGAAGTGCGAATGCTGACATGAGTAACGTTAAAGCGGGTGAAAAACCCGCTCGCCGAAAACCCAAGGTTTCCTGAGCCACGTTAATCGGCTGAGGGTGAGTCGGATCCTAAGGCGAGGCCGAAAGGCGTAGTCGATGGAAAGCAGGTTAACATTCCTGCACCGATGGTTACTGCGATGGGATGACGGAGAAGGCTAGGTCAGCGGCAGCAGTGCCGTTCAAGGCCGTAGGGGTTTCCTCCTGGAAAATCCGGAGGGAAGCTATCCCCGAGAACTGAGTACGAGAGGACTTCGGTCCTCGAAGTGACTGATGCCACGCTTCCGGGAAAAGTCTCTAAGCTTCAGGTAATCGTTGTCCGTACCGTAAACCGACACTGGTGGGTGAGCAGATAATCTGCTAAGGCGCTTGAGAGAACTCGGGTTAAGGAACTCTGCAAATTGATACCGTAACTTCGGGAGAAGGTATGCCTCCTTGGGTGATGGGATTTACTCCCTGAGCTCATAGAGGCCACAGGTAATCGGTGGCTGCGACTGTTTATCAAAAACACAGGACTCTGCGAACACGAAAGTGGATGTATAGGGTCTGACGCCTGCCCGGTGCCGGAAGGTTAATTGATGGGGTCAGCCGCAAGGCGAAGCTCTTGATCGAAGCCCCGGTAAACGGCGGCCGTAACTATAACGGTCCTAAGGTAGCGAAATTCCTTGTCGGGTAAGTTCCGACCTGCACGAATGGCGTAACGCTGGCCACACTGTCTCGACCCGAGACTCAGTGAAGTTGAAATCGCTGTGAAGATGCGGCGTAGCTGCGGAAAGACGGAAAGACCCCGTGAACCTTTACTACAGCTTTACACTGAACTTTGACCTTGTCTGTGTAGGATAGGTGGGAGCCTTTGAAGCAGGGGCGCTAGCTCTTGTGGAGGCAACGTTGAAATACCACCCTGATAATGTCGGAGTTCTAACCTAGGCCCGTTACCCGGGCTGGGAACACTGTATGGTGGGTAGTTTGACTGGGGCGGTCTCCTCCCAAAGAGTAACGGAGGAGTGCAAAGATACCCTCAGCGCGGTCGGTCATCGCGCACAGAGTGCAATGGCATAAGGGTGTTTGACTGCGAGACTGACAAGTCGAGCAGGTGCGAAAGCAGGTCATAGTGATCCGGTGGTTCTGTATGGAAGGGCCATCGCTCAACGGATAAAAGGTACTCCGGGGATAACAGGCTTATTCCTCCCAAGAGTCCACATCGACGGAGGAGTTTGGCACCTCGATGTCGGCTCATCACATCCTGGGGCTGTAGCAGGTCCCAAGGGTTCGGCTGTTCGCCGATTAAAGTGGTACGCGAGCTGGGTTCAAAACGTCGTGAGACAGTTTGGTCCCTATCTTCCGTAGCCGTTGGAGATTTGAGGGTGAGCTGTCCTTAGTACGAGAGGACCGGGATGGACGCACCTCTGGTGTTCCGGTTGTCACGCCAGTGGCACTGCCGGGTAGCTATGTGCGGACGGGATAACCGCTGAAAGCATCTAAGCGGGAAGCCCCCCCCAAGATTAGATCTCCCTGGGAACTCGATTCCCCTGAAGGGCCCAAGTAGACGACTTGGTTGATAGGCTGGGTGTGTAAGGTCAGTAATGACTTCAGCTAACCAGTACTAATTGCCCGTGAGGCTTGACCATATAACCTCAAGTAGTTTGGCCCTGCGGCCGACGCTTGAGCGATGCGAAGTGGAGCGATCCACTACCATGTGAACGCGACAGGCGTTGAAACAGAAAACATCATCGTGGCAGCACTGAACACACTGCGACGGTGAATTCCGGATTGCGGTGTGCCGGTTGCGTCAGCAGCCGGCTCATCGAAACAGTTCGCCTGGTGGCAATAGCGAGCGGGAACCACCCGATCCCATTCCGAACTCGGAAGTGAAAACGCTCCGCGCCGATGGTAGTGTGCCCTTCGGGCATGCCAGAGTAGGTCACTGCCAGGCTCTCAACGGAAAGCCCCTGAGGTCGAAAGATCTCAGGGGCTTTTTCTTGTGCGCCCAGCATGGGCACGACCTTGGAGGTGGAAGTCCTCATCTTTCTCAGATCATCGAGAGTGAAGCGAAGCGCAACTGCGTGAGGGCGACCGAGCGTGGGAAGGAAGCGTG
>Ga0160467_100031_pt1 | contig 245478 bp, 210 predicted proteins | sample HID1972I_E11MG_FD_108221 | JGI IMG/M metagenome (GOLD analysis project Ga0160467, IMG submission 108221) | Enriched pill bug-associated microbial communities from UW Madison campus, WI, USA - HID1972I_E11 MG | ecosystem: Host-associated > Arthropoda: Insects > Digestive system > Unclassified ...
TTGAACAACTAACAATAAAAGAATATCATGAGTTACAAGCTGATTTATTATCAAATCGTTTTTGGTACTAAATACCGGAAACCCACAATTGGGGAAACGCATTGTAAAGAATTTGTATAAATGTAGTTCAACCCCTTTTGGTTTGAGTGGTATGGCGTTTATCAGCCGCAAGTTTCACTTGCGGTTACGAACATTGAAGCCCTTTGGGCTTCCCAAAACAATAAGTTTGATTGTTGGCTATAGCGTAAATCGTTTGCGACATTTTGAAATGCACCCTACAATCTTCATAGCACTATAATAATTTCAGCTTTTCTACCTTGTGTTCCATAGGTAAATGAATATATCAAATGTAAGGAAGGTAAATCGTGCACTATATATTTATTAAACACACCACCCCGAGGAATATCGAATTTTAAAAAGCCACAAAGCACAGAGAATACACAAAATTCACAATGACTTTGTGAAGATCTTTGGGGACTCTGCGGTTAAGAAAAGAGTTCTCTGATAAACAAATTAAGGTAAACCGAAAGGAAAATAATTTTTTGGTATCAATAATGATACTTGTTTTTGTAAAACAAATAAAGTAAGATGCCTGAAATATTTAGGTTGCTTGGGCTCAGGTTTTTCTATTATTCCAATGACCATGAGCCCATACATGTACATGTAGAAAATGCGGATGGTGAAGCGAAGTTCAACATTGATCACAGAAACATTGTTTTGGTATTTTCTCAGGGCATGAAAAACAAGGATTTGAAATTAGCTGAATCCATCATTTATGAAAACGGGAATCTTATCATAAATCCTTGGATTAAATTTTTTGGATAATGAAAGAAAAAATAATAAAATTAAAGCGAGTTTGGTTCGAAGATGAACAAATCTTTATAGAAACGGAAAAAGGGGTAATCAAAAGTCATCCATTAAAATGGTTTCCCAGATTACTGGATGCCTCTGAAAAAGAAAGAGGGAAGTATCGCATTTCACCTTTGGGCATACATTGGGAAGATTTGGATGAAGACTTAAGCATTGAAGGGTTTTTCACTTTTGACAAGGATGGGATGGAAGCGAAAAGCATGAAGTGGAGCGGATGTTCAATGATTTCCCTGAAATCAGTATTTCTGAATTTGCACGGCGTGCCGGCATTAGCCCAGCGGTTTTAAGGCACTATACCTGCGGCACTAAAAAGCCTTCAATCCGGCGAAAGAAAGAGATCGAAACTGCAATCCATAATCTTGGAAAGCGGCTTTTGTCCGTTGAATTATAATTCAAAGTCTGCACATTCTCTGATGAAGTGTGGGCTGTTTATTTTGATTGTTTGACTTGTACTGAAATAGATTTACACAAATGCAGCAAAAAAGTAAACCCAAATCAGACGCAAATTTGTATGTACTGCTTCTGCCAGATGTGTCGGTATAGATAGCTTCAATAAAATCGTCAAAAGCGTATCTTATATTTCCTCCCTTCAAAGAATCACAAGAAAATATTTTCCGGGATTCGTGGAATAATTTGATTTTGGAATGCCAGTTTAAATAAAGTATCTACCGCTTTTTTGCCCTCCGCTCCCAAGGAAGTTGAATATTCGTTTACATATAATTCAATATGTTTGCGCATAACTGATTCTTCCATCTCCTGAGCATTTTCTTTGGTGAATTCGGACAATTCCGGATAGTTTTTCCATGCGTAATCAATACTTTCTTTAATTAATTGCTGAATTTCAAAGGCAGTTTCTTTTTCCATTTTTCGGCTAAGGCAAATACCGCCTAATGGAATGGCGGCACCGCTTTCTTTTTCCCACCAATCACCCATGTCCATCCATTTTTGTAAGCCTCTTTCGTAATAAGTGAATCTGTTTTCGTGGATAATCAAGCCTAAATCAAATTCACCGCTGAGCACTTTGGATTCTATTTCATTGAAGACAATTTCGGTTTTGTTTTTTGCATCTGGGAAAGCAAGCGACAACAATAAATTGGCAGTGGTGTTTTTACCTGGAATTGCGATGGAAGAATTGTTGATCAAATCGGCCAAATCTGCATTTTCGGGTAATGGTTTTTTGCTGATTAATAATGGGCCGACACCTTTACCCAATGCACTCCCGCTATCCAATAAGACATATTTATCCACTACTTTTAAAAAAGTATTGAAGCTTAACTTTGAAACGGATAAATTCCCCTCAAATGCCCAATTATTCAAGGACTCCACATCGTCCAAAATGTATTTAAACTCGAAAGAACCCGTATTGATTTTTTTGTTTACTAAAGCATCAAAAATGAAGGTATCATTAGGACAAGGGCTAAAGCCAAGTGTGATTATTTGTGGCATTTGAAATCTTTTTAATCAATGTTTTTCGGCGACAAAATTACGAAAAATTAATCGCAAGGATTATTTCATAAAATAGGAAGAGATGCTTTATATTTGCTTTTGGGTTAAGCGAGATAAGTATATTTTATTAAAACTTAAATTTGGGCGGATATGAAAATTATTATAGCAATCGACGGGTTTTCTTCTTGTGGCAAAAGTACTTTGGCAAGGCAATTAGCAAAGCAGCTTCATTATAATTACATTGACACGGGCGCAATGTATCGCGCAATAACATTGTATTTTCTTCGGGAAAATATTTTGTTTTCGGACGAAAATGCAATTCAGGAAGCTTTGAGCAATATTAAATTGCATTTTGAATTATCGGATGATGAGGAGCAAAGCGAAATTTATTTAAATGGCGAAAATGTGGCCTTAAATATCCGGGACATGGTTGTCGCAGAAAAAGTGAGCAATGTTTCAGCAATAAAAGCTGTTCGTGAATTCGCAGTTGCACAGCAACAAGAAATGGGCCGGAAAAAAGGGATTGTAATGGATGGCCGTGATATTGGAACAGTTGTTTTTCCTCATGCTGAACTGAAAATATTTATGGATGCAGCGCCGGAAATCAGGGTGAAGCGCCGATTTTTGGAAATGCAGGCCACTAATCCAAAAATAACAATTGAAGAAGTAAAAACGAACCTGGAATTGCGGGATTATATTGATAGCAATAGAGAAGAAAGCCCATTAAGGAAAGCAGAAGATGCGCGCCTTCTGGATAATAGCGACCTGAATCCGGAGGAGCAGCTTGCTAAGGCAATTGTCTGGACAAAAGAAATTTTGGCAAAGCAAACGGCATCGGAAAATGTATGATAATTAGGAAGCGCATTCTGTTGTAAAACAAGAATGCGCTTTTAAAAGATTATTTCAAAGAAATATGCAAAAGACATTATTTCAATACTAAAGAAAGCCCATAAACCAAAGGCTTGAAATTCTGGTGAAAAGTAGCACTATAAAAAAAACTCTCTCCATTTTTATTGGTAGCATGATAATCGCTAGAGATTGTTATATCGTCATTATTGAGCAGAGGGTAATGAATGAATGCCTTAATACCCAACTTGCTTTTCTTAATTGAAGCAAAATATTGCGTAACACCAAAAAAAACATCGCAATTCATTACTATAAGGTTAGGATTATGGTATGAATAACCGGAGCCACTGCCGACAATATCCCCTCCTTGCCCAAGAATATCAGATGGCAGTTCCCCTGTAGTGCTCTCTTTGTAACCAATATATAATGCGGGGCTTAAACCAGCCGTAAAGTCGGTATTCTTAATTTGGTGATGATATCCGATTGGAAATTGCAGTTGCACATAACTTGATGTATGTTGAAGCGATTTAGGTTCCCAAAAATCACCTTTTGGAATATATTGAAAATCGATTTTAAATATATTGAAGCGCATACCTACGCTTATCGGTAAATTATGCTTGTCTAAAAAATATGTGATACCCAAGGTCGGCGAAAAGCCAGATGGGGATTTTGTAAACCGATCCTTGTCACTGTTTTTAATTAAATCATAATGATTCATCCCAATTTCAAAGGATAAATCATTGTTTGTGCTTTGTGCTGATGCGCTTAATTGCATGAGCATAATTGAGGCAAATACCGTAGTAATTACTTTCATTTGTTACAGTTGTCAAGTTTTTTAAGGGTTAGGAGAGATAAAACCTGTAGTAGGCAGAATTGGAAATTCTGTTTATTTGAAGTGACAAAGTTACATTATTGCTCACAATTTATCAATTTAATTATAAATAATTTAGCTGAATATTGATGTTTTTCCTAGAGCAACTGCAAACTGCAGGAAATAAGCATCTGCTTCATATTTTTCTAATATGGAAAGTGCATTCTATTGTAAAACAGAATGCGCTTCCCTGATTTTTCAAAGGACTATTTTTTTTTCAATTCCAATAAAGTATGACCATAACCGATTAAATCATATTGGTTGATGATTTCAAACCCTGCTTTATCGATTAATTTGAAAAATACCGTGCTGTCGTACATTTGACTATTCCCGTTCGCCATTGTTGTGAAATATAATGATGTCATTTGCAATGCAAATGCGGAAGCTTCGTACTTTTGGCAATCCCAAAATGTTTCATTTATAAATATCCGGGTGTTTTCATCAGCAGCCTCATGACATTTTTCCAAAATGGAAATAATTTCCTGATCAGAAAAACAGTCTAAAAATTGACTCATCCAAATGATGTCATAACCTTTGGGTAAGTTGTTTTCAGGAACCAAAACATTGATTTCGTATGGTTTAAAGCGATTTAAAAAACCAGCCTCCCTGATGTTTTCTTTTGCAACCCTTAATTGTCCGGCTAGGTCCACAATGCCTAATTCAATATTTTCATTATAATTTAGACATTTTAAAGTCCATTTACCCGTATTCCCTCCAATATCCAAAATGCTTTTTGGATTACTGTTAAAAACGACAGGCAAAATATCGTCGAATGAATTATCGGAGTAAAAATGATCAAAATCAAACCAACTTTTTTTTGCCGGCTCTGGAAATTCAGAAAGTCCCTCATACAGCGTCTCCCAATTCCCCAAAGTTTTAAGCCCTTCAGGCTTTGAATTTTTGATGGATTCGCCAAGTGTTTCTGCACCTTTATAACAAACATCACGCATGAAATTATAATTCACGACAATACTTGGGCTGTTCAAAAAGAAATGACCTGTTTTTGATAAAAAATAATGATCTATTTTTCTATATACTAAACCTATCCCCAATCCGGCTTCCAGTAAAATCCTCACGCCATACAAAGACATTTCCGTTTGGTTGGCAACGGCTTCAATTGTAATGCCGTTTAAATTTGCCTTTTCCACAATATGGAGTATCCCTTCCTCTTTCAGTAATTTAGACGCTTCCCATACATAAGGCGCAAATGCAATAAGGTGTGCGTGGCTGATTGCGTCCAGTGCTTTTAAATTATCCTTATCAAATAAGGGCTTTATCATTTCTGTATTTTCCATGGAGAGCGTAGTGTTGATCGTCAAAAATACAATTATCAAATAATATAATAAAATATTATCCGGGTCTTTTTTTATTCTTAATTATTTAAATTTATCCGTTTTGTGGCATTATTTTTTTTGATAACATTAAGTATGGAATAAAATTCTATCTTTACAAATATATAATTGAAATTTTATGAGGAATTTTTTATTATTTATATTTTCTTGTTTCTGTTCTCTTTCCCTTTTTGCACAAGCGAAGCCAGCTGCATTGTTGAAAGGCCGTATCCTTACCGATAAGAATGTCAGTTTGCCTGAAGTGGAAATCGTATTGCCTTATTCGAAACTCTTGACTACAACTGATAGGGACGGTAATTTTACAATCAGGGATGTAGTTTATGGAAACCAGGATTTGATTATCAGATCCGGCGTTTATTCAGACACCTTGAGGATCGCCATAAACAAAGCCCTAGTTGATTTAGGTAATTTAATTGTTTCTTTTAAGGAGCGTTCAATCATAATGGATGAAATTGTGTTATCAACAATTTCCATGGAAGAGCTACCTGAAAATTTTATTGATGAAGATATCGTAAAACAAAGCATTTCCGGTGTTTTAAGTGCATCACGAGATCCTTATTTATCTGCTGCCGGACTTACTTTGGGATCCTTAAATTATCAAATCAGGGGTTATCAAAGAAAAGAATTAGAAGTTTATATAAACGGACTTTTGATGAATGATATTGAAACGGATGCTCCTCTTTTCGGACAATGGGGCGGTTTAAATGATGCTTTTAGAAATCAATCCACAATTTTTGGGCTAGCCTTTGCTGAAGATGGTTTTGGTGGTTTATTGGGATCTGCTTCAATTGATGCAACCGCTGCAAATCAAAGGAAACAAACAAGTATTTCTCATTCTGTAGGCAATAAATCTTATCGTAACCGCTTCATGCTTACACACCATACCGGATTGATGCAAAATGGTTGGGCTGTTTCTGTTTCTGCCTCAAAAAGATGGGCAAAAGAAGGTTATGTTCCGGGGACTTTTTATGACGGTTATTCTTATTTTTTAGGAATTAGTAAGAAATTAAGTGCCAAAAGTTTATTGCATTTCATCACCTTCGGATCACCAACACAGCATGGAAAAGCAAGTGCCACAACACAAGAAGCCATAGATTTGACAGGAAGTAATTATTATAATCCTAATTGGGGATATTGGGATGGTGAAAAAAGAAATTCAAAAATAAGCACTTCGTTTCTGCCTATTTATATATTGAATTACGAATACAGACCCAACAACGCCACAAAATTAAATATCGCTGCGGCTTATCAAACAGGATTGAACGGAAACAGCGCCTTGGATTGGTATAAGGCACAAGATCCACGACCCGATTACTATGGGAACTTACCAAGCTATTATTTGAACCATCCTGATGGTGCAGATATAGCAACTGCCGAAATTGTTAGTCGGGAATGGCAAAATAATTCTGATAAGGCACAAGTGGATTGGGCCAGGCTTTACGAAGTCAATAACTTAAATTATGAGACAGTAAATGGAATTATGGGGAAACGAGCTTTATATGTAATTGGTGAAGATAGGCAGGATATAAGTAAATTTAATTTTTCCGCTCATTTTCACAGAAATATCAATGATCATTTAACTGCCAATTTTGGTCTGCATTACATAAATCAAAAGGCAGAAAACTATCGGAAAATGCTTGATTTATTAGGAGGCGATTTTTATGTAAACCTGAATCAGTTTGCAGAACAAACTTATATTGGCAATCCGGAATTTAAGCAAAATGACCTCAATCACCCTGATCAAATTATTAAAGAAGGCGATAAATACCAATACAATTACATTGCAGATTTTTCAAAAAGCATTTTATGGGGACAAGCTGTATTCACTTACAATAAAGTGGATTTGTTTATTGGCGCAAGAGCCGGAATGAACATATTCAGCCGGGAGGGGCTTTATAGAAATGGATTGTTCCAAGATGATTCTTATGGAAAATCAACTGTTCAAAAATTCCCGACTTATGCCGTAAAAGGCGGATTGACTTATAAACTGGATGGCAGGAATTACCTTTTTGCAAATGGAGCATATTTTACTAAAGCCCCGGATTTTGATCAGATTTTCTTTTCTCCAAGAACAAGAAATGCGACTATCAATAATATCGAAACGGGAAAAATAGCTTCAATAGAAGGTGGTTATTTACTAAAATCACCGAATTTGAATGGAAGATTGTCTGGCTTCTTAACTGAGGGCAAAGGGGAAACTAAGGTGTTGCATTATTATAATGAGTCTTACCGCACATTTGTGAATTATGTCATGCAAGGGGTGGATACCCGAAATTTAGGTGCTGAGTTTGCTTTGCAAGCAAAAATTTCACCACGATTTACCGCAACCGCCGTTGCAACTTGGATGCAGCATTTTTATACTTCCCGTCCTGATATTTCGGTTTATTTGGATAATGACACCAGCAGTGTAGTTGAGAAAAATACCGTTTATTGGAAAAACTATTTCGTCGCCTCCGGACCACAATCTGCATATACTTTAGGTTTGCTTTATAATTCGCCCAGGTATTGGTGGCTGAGCCTGAATGCGAACTATTTGAACCGCGCTTATTTGGATGTAAACCCAAGCCGTTTGACCGAAGAAGCAGTGGGGTTAGTCCGTCCCGGTTCAATTGAATGGCATGACATAATCGACCAGGAGCAACTGCCTCCGGCATTTACCCTTGATTTATTTGTAGGGAAATCTTTTTCTTTAAACAAAACTTTTAAATGGATTCCAAGAGGGACATTTTTGGTTTTGAATATTGGTGTCAACAATGTTTTGAACAATAAAAATATGATAACCGGAGGTTTTCAACAATTACGTTTTGATTATGCTTCCAAAAACGCAGAACGGTTTCCGAGTAAATATTTTTATGGATATGGGGCTAATTATTTCCTGAATATGAGTTTGAGGTTTTAGTAAATTAAAGAATCCTGATAATGGAATCAGGATTCTTTAATTCTATTCTAAAATCACTAAGGTTTTGTGCCACTGAACCTAATATATACCGTTCACAAAGGCTTTGTATATAGTAAAAACCTTTGAACTTTGTGATTAAGAAAAGAGGTTTTGACAATTGGCATTCCCTTATAGAGCAATATTTTTAGATTTATTTCCCTGTAAAATTCGGTTTTCTTTTGCCTAAAAATGCGGCAATCCCTTCTTCAAAATCATCTGTTCTGCCACAAGCATCTTGTAATTCTTCTTCCAGGGATAATTGTTGCGTAAGTGAATTCTTACTGCTTGAATTCATGGCTAATTTTAAGTAACCCAAAGCTTTGGTCGGTAATTTGGCTAAAGTGAATGCGACTTTTTTGCTTTCTTCTTCAAAAACATCATCAGCAAAATATTTATAAATCATGCCCATTTGTTCGGCTTCTTTTGCTGAAATTTTATCGGACAACATCATGATTGCCATTGCTTTTTGAAAACCAATCAGGCGCGGCAGGAAAAATGTGCCGCCGCTGTCGGGGATTAAGCCTATTTTACTAAATGCCTGGATAAATGATGCGCTTTCATTAGCTACCACAATATCACAAGCCAATGCGATATTGGCGCCCGCGCCGGCCGCCACACCGTTCACTGCTGCGATTACCGGCTTTTCTATAGATCGCAACCGTTCGATAATTGGATTGTAATGACCATGTACGATGCTGCGTAATTCAGGGCCGTTGGGATCCACGGCTTCTGCAAGATCCTGACCAGCACAAAAACCTTTGCCGGCGCCGGTTAAATAAACCGCACGGATGGAATCGTCGCGCATGCAGATATCCAATTCTTTTTGAAGGCCTAATGCCATTTCTCTGTTGAAGCTGTTTATTTTTTCTGGTCGGTTCAAGGTTAGAAAAGCAACATTTTCTTCAACATTTGTAAGGATAATACTCATTATTTTATTATTTTGGATGTTGTAAATATACATTTTTTAATGGAAATGCCAAGCATTTTGCATTTTCCCTATTTCAAAAAAGCCGTTTCGCAAAAGTCGCATTCAAGTCATACGCCCTCTTAAATTATTCTTTAAATAAACTACCTTTGCAGCAATTTTAAACTGATTTTTTCAACAAAATATTTTTCAAATAATGGACAACCCAACCGAAAACCAAGAGCAGCAACAACAAATCAATATTGAATTAACGGAAGAAATGGCGGAAGGTGCTTATGCCAACTTAGCTATTATTACGCATTCGTTTGCTGAATTTGTGATTGATTTTGTAAATGTAATGCCAGGCGCACCGAAAGCAAAAGTAAAATCCAGGATTATCATGACGCCGCAACATGCTAAAAAATTGATGCGTGCTTTGATTGATAATGTGAAAAGGTATGAAACTGCCAATGGGGTAATTAAAGATCAGGAACAAATGAGTCTTCCATTTAATTTTGGTGGAAATCCGCCAGCTCAGGCATAAATATTATTTTTTTTAATTTCTCTTTTCGCTATATCCAATGACAGAAAAAATAGTAATATTAGATTTTGGTTCTCAATACACACAATTGATTGCCCGCAATATCCGCGAAATGAATATTTTTTGCGAGATTTTACCTTGCACGAAATCATTTGAAATCACAGCCGAAATAAAGGGTATCATTCTTTCAGGAAGCCCTTTTTCGGTAAATGATACCCATGCTCCGAAACCTGATATTCAAAGACTTGCACAGTATGTTCCGGTATTGGGAGTGTGCTATGGCGCGCAACTGATTGCTGAACAAAATAAGGGCACGGTTGCCAATTCAGGAAGCCGGGAATTTGGCCGGGCCAATATCCAGATTGTTGCACAGGATTCCTTTTTAAATGGCGTTAGTGAAGGTTCACAGATTTGGATGAGCCATAGTGATTCCATCAAACAACTTCCGGAGCATTTTACTTTATTGGCAAAAACGACAAACATTCCTGTTGCGGCTTATCGTGCAGATGTTTATGCAAATCCGGTTTATGGCATTCAGTTTCACCCCGAAGTGACGCACAGTACGGAAGGCAAACAAATGTTGAAAAATTTCGTAGTGGCCATTTGCGGTTGCAGCCAGGATTTTACGCCATCTGTTTTTATTGATGAAACGGTAGCTTTCATTAAAGAAAAGGTGGGAAATCAAAAAGTGGTTATGGCATTGAGTGGTGGCGTGGATTCAACTGTTGCGGCAACTTTGATTCATCGTGCAATAGGTACGAATTTATATTGCATTTTTGTCGATAACGGACTTTTGAGAAAAGATGAATTCGAACAAGTTTTAGACGATTACCAGCATTTGGGATTGAATGTAAAGGGCGTAAATGCCAAATCAAGGTTTTATGATGCGCTGGCAAATGTTGCGGATCCGGAAACGAAACGAAAAATAATTGGCGGTTTATTTATTGATATTTTTCAGGAAGAAGCACATTTATTGCAAGGCGTCAATTTTTTAGGACAAGGAACTATTTATCCTGATGTCATCGAATCTGTTTCTGTCAACGGACCTTCCGTTACTATTAAATCGCATCATAATGTAGGTGGTTTACCTGCTGCCATGAAAATGGAGTTGATAGAACCCTTGCGCTTTTTGTTCAAAGATGAGGTGCGCAGGATCGGTACGGAACTTGGACTTTCTGACAAATTAATTAAACGGCATCCATTTCCCGGCCCCGGATTGGCAATTCGTATATTGGGTGAAATTACCGCTGAAAAAGTAAAAATGCTTCAGGAAGCTGATGCTATTTATATCCAGCATTTAAGGGATACCGGAGAATATGATCGTGTATGGCAAGCGGGAACAATATTATTGCCTGTGCAAAGCGTTGGCGTTATGGGTGATGAACGCACTTATGAATTTACGATAGCATTGCGTGCCGTAACTTCCGTAGATGGTATGACTGCTGATTGGTCGCATCTTCCTTATGAACTTTTAGCTCATGTTTCTAATGCAATCATCAATAATGTTCGTGGGATTAACCGGGTAGTTTATGATATTAGCAGTAAACCACCAGCAACGATTGAGTGGGAATAAGATTTAAAAAAGTAACAAAAATGCCGGCGGTTTCAAAATCCTGCCGGCATTTTTTATTTGAGCAATCTGCATATTTGTTAGCATGATATGGCTCTTAAAAACTAATACTTCATCATTTTTTCCACCACTTCGCCTAACCTGCTCTTTGCCATAAATTGCTGTTCCAATTCTATTGCAAAGGGGATTGGCGTATCTAAACTTGCACAGCGCATAATTGGGGCATCCAAATGTTCAAAACAGTGTTCTGAAATCCACGCTGCCAATTCTCCACCTAAGCCGCCGATCAAGACATCTTCATGTAATAAAATCACTTTCCCTGTTCTTTTTACCGCAGCTTTTATCGCATCATAGTCCAAAGGCAATAATGTCCTTAAATCCAAAATGTCGAAACTTATTTCAGGGTGCTTTTTTGCATAATCCATTGCCCAGTGCACGCCGGCACCATAAGTTATGATACTGATCTCTTCTCCTTCCTGGACAAGACGGGCTTTCCCGATTTCGATGGAATAATATTCATCGGAAACCTGGCCACTCACACTTCTATACAATGCTTTATGTTCAAAAAACAAAATCGGGTTGGGGTCTTCGAAAGCCGCTATCAATAAACCTTTCGCATCCTCTGGTGAGGATGGGTAAACAACTTTTAATCCCGGTGTATGCACAAACCAGGCTTCATTACTTTGTGAATGAAAAGGACCGGCGCCGACACCGCCACCAGTGGGCATCCGGATCACCACATCCGCATTTTGTCCCCAACGATAATGTATCTTGGCCAGGTTATTAATGATCTGGTTAAAACCAACTGTGGCAAAATCTGCAAACTGCATTTCCATCATTGATTTAAAGCCTTTTAAAGACAAGCCCAACGCGATGCCTACAATCGCGCTTTCGCACAATGGCGTATTGCGCACCCGTTCTTTTCCAAACTCTTCCACAAACCCTTGGGTAACTTTAAATGCGCCTCCATATTCCGCAATATCCTGACCCATTAAAATCAGGTTGTCAAATTTTTGCATGGATTGGCGCATGCCATCGCTAATTGCCTGAATTAATTTTTTCTCTGTTTTTTGGAAATGCGTGGTATCGGTAGTTTCCGCTTTAAAAGGTTGGTAAACATCGTTTATCTCTTCTTCTAAATTCACTGTAATAGAAGGAGCTTGAAAACCCACAGCAAGGCCAGCATCTATTTCCTGATGGATTGCTTCATGAATGGCAGTAATATCTTCTGTTGTTATTATTTTTTCATCCAGCAAAAAATCTTCATAATTTTTTACCGGGTCTTTTTTTGCCCATTCTTCAAATAAATGTTTGGGTACATATTTCATGCCGCTCGCCTCTTCATGTCCCCGCATCCTGAAAGTCATCGCTTCGATAAAAATCGGTTTTTGTTCTTTAATGCAATATTCACGCGCTTCTTTGATGGTTCTGTAAACTTCAAGAATATTATTTCCATCAATCGTCAACCCTTTCATCCCATATCCAACTGCACGATCTGCTAAATGCTTACAGACAAATTGTTCACTGATAGGTGTGCTCAAGCCATAACCATTATTCTCAATCAAGAAGATGACTGGCAATCCCCATACTGCTGCGGTATTCAGTGCTTCATGAAATTCGCCTTCACTGGTGCCTCCATCTCCTGAATATGCTAAAGAAACTTTGTTTTCTTTCCTTAATTTATGAGCTAATGCCACGCCGTCTGCCACAGAAAGTTGGGGTCCCAAATGAGATATCATGCCACAAATATGGTGTTCCGGGCTTCCAAAATGGAAGGAGCGCTCCCGGCCTTTGCTAAAGCCCTCTTTTTTTCCTTGCCATTGCAGGAATAACTTTTCAAAAGTCATTTTTCGAGCAGTAAACACGCCTAAATTACGATGTAGCGGCATGATGTATTCATCTGTATCCAGAGCCATCGTACTACCTACAGCTATTGCTTCCTGTCCGATTCCACTAAACCATTTACTGACTTTTCCCTGGCGCAGAAGAATGAGCATTTTTTCTTCTATTATTCGCGGCTTTACGATTTCTTTGTAAAGGAGGAGTAAAAGTTCAGCGCTAAAGCCTTTTTTGGAAAATTTCATGGCGTAAAAAAATTTGGGGCAAAGTTAAAGGAGTTTTCTAATTCCAAGCATTAAAAAATGAAGTATATTGATATTAGAAGCGAAAGCAGCGCAAAAATCCAAGAATAAATAAAAAAAACTTGATTTTCTTTTGATTTTCGATTCTTAAAATTATATTTGTAACGATTTTATTAATTTGGATTAAAAGCTACCTTTAAACCTGGTTAGTTTCTTTTGTTCATTCCATTAAAAAACTTTGTTTTGAAAAGACTTATATTATTCGGTTTATGCTTTCTTCCCTTTGTAATTCATGCACAAAAGCATCATGAAATCGGTATTTGGGCAGGTGTTGCTAATTATTATGGCGATCTTCAAACAAATTGGTTGCCAACGGATCAGGCAAGTTCCAAAACTTATCGTCCCGGCGCTGGAATCATCTATAAATATTACATGAACCCAAGGATAGGCTTGCGTTTCGGGGCATCTTATGTAAGTATTTCCGCAGCGGACAGCTTGTCTCAAGTTACGGCTTCCAGACAAAGGAATTTGAGTTTTCAGAATAATATGTTCGAGGGTTATGGTGCAGTTGAATTTAATTTTATCCCCGTGGAGGCCAATAGATTTAAAGTGTCTCCATATATATTTGCCGGTATAGGCGCTGTATATGGTCGTCCCTTTACAAAAGATAATGAGGGCAAAAAAGTTTACCTTAGGGATTTAAGCACAGAAGGTCAAGGTTTGGCCAATTATCCGGATCGTAAAGTTTATCCTTTAGTGAGTCCGATGTTCCCAATTGGGGGCGGTTTGAAATTCTTTGTGGGGAAAACGCTTATGATAACAGCAGAGGTTGGTTTGCGTTATGTGGCATCTGATTATTTAGATGATGTCAGTCGTTCTTATGTTAATATGGATACATTATTAGCGTATAAAGGTCAGAAATCCGTTGAATTGTCTTATCGTGGAAACGAAAACAGGGAATGGGACGGTAATTACCCCAACTATAAATTCCAAAGAGGTGATTTTAAAAAGAACGATTGGTATTGGACTGCGGGTATTACGACTACAATTTATTTTGAGGCTTTTCCAAATGTTGGGAAATATATACAACAAAAATGTCCTAACATTTTTGGAAGAAGATAAATTACTGGCAATTTAATTGTATTTAGAAAAGCGCAATTGGTTTATCCACTGCGCTTTTTCTTATTAATGCAATGCGGATTATAAAAGAGGCGAATGAATTCAAAGATTAAAGGAATGCCATTGTTTTTATTTATGATTAAATACCTTCACAACAAAAAAAAATCCCGTTTTTCTCTTTACCTTTGCCGGCATATCATTATATTTTATTATCTAAATAATATTTTAATTCATGAAAATTCTTGTTTGTATAGCGCAAGCGCCGGACACTACCGCGAAAATTTCCTTTACGGATAACAATACCAAATTCAACAAAGAGGGTGTAACTTATATAATCAACCCTTATGACGAATGGTACGCACTAGTGAAAGCTCTTGAATTAAAAGAAAGTGGAAAAGCGACCGAAGTTCATTTGGTAAGTGTAGGCACCAATTCAGCCGAAGCCGTGATGCGTAAAGCTTTGGCATTAGGTGGAGATCAGGCTTTCAGGATAAATGCCGAAAGTGAGGATACTTTTGAAATTGCTGCTCAAATTGCGGATTTTGCAAAAGACAAAGGCTATGATTTGATATTGACTGGTAAGGAATCCATTGATTACAACAATGCTTCCGTCGGTGCTGCAATTGCAAGTGCTTTGGATTATAATTATGTGGGGTTTGCCACAGCTTTGGATATGGAAGGGGATTCCGTAAAATTAAACAGAGAAATTGAAGGCGGCGAGGAAACAGACACTGCAATTTTGCCTTTGGTCGTTTCTTGCCAAAAAGGAATGTCCGAACCCCGGATTCCTAACATGAGGGGGATCATGGCAGCGCGCACTAAGCCGTTAACTGTTGTAGAACCCTCCGCTGCAAGTGCATTGACCGAAATTGAATCTTATGAAATGCCGCCTGCAAAAACCGGTGTAAAAATGTTTAGCATCGATCAAATGGATGAACTGGTTGCTGCTTTGCACAATGAAGCGAAAGTAATTTAATTCCCAACAAATTCTTTATCACATTCAATAAATTAAAAATAATGTCCGTATTAGTTTTTATAGATCATACACAAGGAAGTTTTAAAAAGAAAGCATTTGAAGCTGTTAATTATGCTGCTGAAACTGCACAGAAAATAGGTGGTACAGTCACTGTCGTAGCATTAGGTAATATCTCAAATGAAGAATTAACCGGTTTGGGACAATATGGTGCCAAACAAGTATTGCATGTTGCCGATGCCCGTTTAGACAATTTTTGCGCTAAAGCTTATGCCAAAGCAATTGTTGCAGCAGCGCAAAAGTTGGATGCTAAAGTGATTATCGGCTCTTATAATATTTCAGGGAAATCGGTTGCCGGAATGGTAGCGATGCAATTAAAAGCAGGTTTGGTTTCCGGTGCAATCGATTATCCAAAAACGGATAATGGTTTTGTAGTTAAGAAAACCGTTTTCTCCGGGAAAGCATTTGCCAACATCAAAGTAAACTCCGACATCAAAGTAATTACCTTAGTTCCCAACACGTTTGAGCTTAAAAAAGGAACAGACATGGCAACTGTGGAAAGTTTGGATGTAAGTTTCACCGATGCTGATTTTGGCGTAAAGGTAATATCTGTAAATAAAGATTCCGGAGATGTCCCATTAGCAGAAGCAGAATTGGTAGTAAGTGGTGGTCGTGGTTTAAAAGGTCCGGAAAATTGGGGTATTATTGAAGACTTGGCCGGTGCTTTAGGTGCCGCTTTGGCTTGCAGCCGCCCAGTTGCTGATTCGCACTGGCGTCCGCATCATGAACATGTTGGTCAAACTGGTGGAACCATCCGTCCTAATTTATATATCGCCGTTGGTATTTCCGGGGCAATCCAGCATTTGGCTGGCGTAAACAGTTCTAAAACTATTGTCGTAATCAACAAAGATCCAGAAGCACCATTCTTTAAAGCCGCCGATTATGGCGTTTTAGGCGACGCTTTTGAAATTGTTCCAAAATTGACTGAAGCTGTTAAGAAATTTAAAGCCGGGCAATAGATTCTAGAACTTGATTTCAAGCTTATTACAATAGGAACGTACTTTGGTATGTTCCTATTGTTTTTCAGGGAAAGTTTCTAAAAATAATTTCACTAAAAAATTTTTTTCATTAAAAATGAATTATTACCTTTGCAGTCCTTAACAGGGAAACGGATATTCCTTCTTAGCTCAGTTGGTTAGAGCATCTGACTGTTAATCAGAGGGTCGCTGGTTCGAGTCCAGCAGAGGGAGCTTAAAATCAACCACTTACATTAATCTTGTAAGTGGTTTTTTATTTTCAGGCCCAGCATTCAAACTACATTCAACCGTCCTGCGCAGATTCATTCGAAAAATGCTGCCTGAATTGAACGGGGAAAGCCTTTTCATTAATCAAGCAATCACTCCATGCCATATTTTTTTCGTAATTTTGCATATAATAGATTTTATTAAACATTAATTAGATGGCCAAACAAAATAACAGCAAGAAATGTTCTTTTTGCGGTAGAGAGGAAGCGAACACAAATTTATTGATTACTGGTCTCAGTGGCAATATTTGTGATGAGTGTGCAATTCAAGCTGGACTTATGGCAAATGACGCGCTTGAACACCCTAAAAAGCAAGCCAAGAAAGGGGACAAGTTTGATATAAAAAACCATAAAGTTCGCAAACCAAAAGAAATCAAAGAATTTTTAGACCAATACATTATTGGTCAGGATGATGCTAAAAAGGTGATGGCAGTAGCCATGTACAACCATTATAAGCGATTGAAACATGAAGTGAAAGATGATGTTGAAATTGAAAAATCAAATATCATTATGGTTGGTGAAACAGGGACGGGAAAAACTTTATTGGCAAAAACAGTTGCTAAAATCCTGGAAGTGCCTTTTGCAATTGCCGATGCCACTGTTTTTACACAAGCGGGATATGTAGGTGAAGATGTGGAAAGCATCCTTTCCCGGCTATTGCAGGCATGTGATTATGATGTGGAAGCTGCGGAAAAGGGAATTGTTTACATCGACGAATTGGATAAAATTGGGCGAAAAAGCGATAATCCTTCTATCACAAGAGATGTAAGCGGCGAAGGCGTTCAACAATCTTTACTGAAATTATTAGAAGGGTCAGAAGTGTTGGTGCCACCACAAGGCGGCCGTAAACATCCGGAACAAAAATTAATTAAAATCAATACCCAAAATATCCTGTTCATATGTGGCGGTGCATTTGAAGGGATTGACAAAATGATTGCCCGCAGGATGGAAGCTTCTACGATTGGTTTTAAAAACATGGACAACAAAGAGCAATTGGACCGTTCAAATTTATTGCAATATGTAAATCCGCAGGATTTGCGTGCATTTGGATTAATTCCGGAATTATTGGGGAGGTTACCCGTGGTAACTTATTTGAATCCACTAGACGAAGATACTTTAAAGCGCATTTTGACAGAACCTAAAAATGCATTGATCAAACAGTACAAACGCTTATTTGAATATGAAGATATCCGTTTAGAAGTTAATGATGATGCCTTGGATTATATGGTGAGCAAGGCCTTCACCTATAAATTAGGGGGAAGGGGATTGCGCACGATTTGTGAAATGATTTTGACGGATGCCATGTTTGAATTGCCTTCTGAAACACATGCAGAAGTATTTACCCTGACTCTGGATTATGTAAAACAAAAATTGGAAAGGGCTAAATTGGAATACATGAAGGCTGCATAAAGAATTAACATGCTATTTGAAGTCGTTTTCGTTATTTTTGAATAGTAATACCCAAATAAAAAAACTTAGAACAAATGCAAGAACTCATAAAAGAATTAATGGACAAGGCGGGATTAACTGAAGAGTCCGCAAAAAAAGCTGTAGATACAACGGTTAATTTTGTAAAAGCGAAACTTCCGGCTGGATTATCCGATAAAGTTGAAGGTTTATTAAATGGAAATTTAGATTTGGGCTCCATGTTTGGTGCCAGTAATAATGCTGCAGATGCCGGCTCCAATCCATTGGATAAATTAAAAGGACTTTTTGGAAAGTAAATGGTGCATTTTGAGTTGAATTATTATGCCCGATAAAAATATCAAAACCATTCAGGATAAAGAGTTAGAAAGCCTTTGTAGTTATACGCTACAAGGGCTTTTATCATTATTAAAGGCAATGCTGAGCCAATAACAATCATTTATCAAAGTTGCAGAAATTCAAGTGTAACTTTGCCGGCACTACATCAATAACATGAAAAAGTCTCAAAAAGTCCCTTTATTTTTGGTTTGTTTTTTTATCGTTTTAGGCACTGCCTTTTCCTTTTATTATTATCATGTAAGCCAGGAAATTAAAAAGCCAAAGGTTGCCATCGTAAGCCAGCCAGGACAGCTTGTCCGCCCCTTTTCTTTTATCAATCAAGAAGGTGACACCATTACCCGAAAAATAATGGATGGCAAAATCGCCGTCGTGGAATATTTTTTCACGACCTGCAAAGGTATTTGTCCTAAGATGAATGAAAATATGGCCAAAGTTTATCAGGCATTCAGGAACAGCGACGATGTAGTAATCTTATCGCATACTGTTGATCCTGAACATGATTCAGTAGCCGCCATGAAAGCCTATAGTCTTCGTTTCGATGCGGATCCCCAACATTGGGCTTTCCTTACCGGCGATAAAAAGGAACTGTATGATCAGGCCAGATATAGTTATTTGATTTCTGTTGAAGATTCCACCGTTAGCAACATTGACGAGGACTTTATACATTCCAACCTTTTTGTGTTAGTGGATAAACAAGGCAGATTAAGGATGCACATCAATAAAGACAATGGAAATCCCAAAGCTTATGACGGCACCAATGAACAGTCTGTTGCCGACCTTATCGAAGACATCAAGGCTTTACAAGAGGAAAAATAAAGCTAAACTCATGAAAGACGGAATCACTTTAAACGCTGCGCAAAAACAAGTGGATGAATGGATCAAAACCGTTGGTGTCCGCTATTTCAGTCCTCTGACCAATCTCGGCATTTTAATGGAAGAAACTGGTGAACTGGCAAGGTTAATGGTTCGGAAATTCGGTGATCAATCCTTTAAAGAAAGTGACAAAAACAAAGAATTGGCTGATGAAATGGCTGATGTATTGTGGGTGTTGCTTTGCCTGGCAAACCAATGCGATGTAGATCTGAATGAAGCGTTCAAACTGAATTTCGAGAAAAAATCCTTGCGGGATGCATTACGGCATCAGGAAAATGAAAAATTAAAATGAAGAGGGCGAATTCATTTAGATTTTAGAAAGATTGTAATTCAGACATCCATATATGTCCGCAAAGAACTTAGTGTCCTTCTTATTCTTGCTAATTCTAAAGTTCAAATTAATTTCTAAAAATGAATTGTCAGGAGTTTTGTTGCTGAAATTAGCTTCCCTTACTGTCATTAAAAATTGAACCCAAGCTGAGTTTCCTTCTGTGCTTTATACTTCTCAATAAATTGATTTAACTCAGCAGTTATTTGTTTATCATGTAAATTCGAATTGGGTAAGCGCCATCCATTTTCAGTAAAATGACTATTAATCAATATTCTATTTTCGTCTGCAATAAAAATCAATACTTCTCTTTGTTCTGATTCATTGCTAATGGGGCGACTTAGTATTTGCATAATATCTTCACAATCAGGATGATGAAAAATTAAAAGATGCTTTTGATCTAAAAAGTTAGCTGTTAATTTCAAATTTAAATGTTTAGGTAACCCCGACTTTATGACATTAAATTTTAAGGATTTAAGGTAGCGGATAATCGCAAGGCTAAACATTACCAATATAAATGTCATCCAAGCTGACATGGCTAAGCTTTTTCTAAGAGGTGTGCCATAAGCAAAGAAGTAAGCTATTTGTAAAAGGATTATAAGTAGGATCATGGCAGCCCAAAAAATCAAAGGCGCTCTCCGGCTGCCTTTCCAAGGATAACGCAGGTTTTTTTTTATATAATCCAAATCTTTGAAAATCCGGTCTTGCCAATCTGCCCCATTACTTTCTATTTTCTTCATTGAATTATTTATTTGAGGCAAAAATAAGAAAGATCAATTTATAATACAAAGGATATAAATTGAAAAAACGTATCATATTCAAACGAATAATGATGCGTTTTTTCTAAATCCTTAATCAATCCTCAAGAAATCGCCATTTTTATTGAACTCAAGCTCCAGTTTATTATCTAATTCAATTTCTTGTTTATTTCGTTGCATTTTCCATTCCGTAATATAGTTATTGGGGTAGTTTGCTTTTACATATTCCAATAATTTGGCCGGGATTACGGAATCGGGCAATTTCGACTTACTTTTTACTTCGATTATTGCTCCTTTATTTGAAAATTCCAACTTTGTGGCATTGTCCAATACCAATTCGTAAGTAAAAGACAATCCATCCATATCCTTTTCAGATTGAATTATTTTTTGGTTGGGAAAATGGCTTTGCGTGTATGTCGTAATACTTTTTGGCAAGTCCTTTTGAAGGACTGCTTTATCTTGTGCCATTCCCTGAAATGAAATTATCACCAATGCTACAAACACCAAAATATTCTTTTTCATAATTTTATATTTTTTTATTTCAACTCTTTTGTGTGTATTTTCTGTCTGCTCGTTTTTTAAATATGCATCTTTTAATCATTATCAACATCTTCCAATTCAATTGGTTCACCCGAACTGCTCATTTTATAATAAGATTCGTTATCATAATCATATCCTCTTACATTTTTAAAAGCAAAATTACCCCTATTGAACGAATAGCTTCTTTTTGTCCATGAATTTGCGGTTACACCTTTTAAATAGAAAACCTTTCCTTCCGGGATCATGATTGTGGCTGTTATGGCTTGCCCTCTAAATGGTTCGTTGGTTGGGATTTGGATTTCTTTGGGAAGGTAAATCTTGTTTCCCTCTTGTCTGAAATCAAATTGTAAGGGCAAGGTCAATGCTTTTGCCCTTTCCTTATTTTTTCCATATGCACTTTTTTCTATTTCTAAATGAAAAACGCTATCCGGACTTTTTATGATTTTTAAATTGATGTTTTGGACAAACAAATCCTTGTTTTCATTTTGCCTAAAGAAAAAATTGTCATCCTCATCTTGCCAAATGCCTTCGACACCTTCATTCTCCGTATTCAATATGCCGTTATGCGTAATCATTAATGTATCGTTCTGGATAGGTTGCAATTCAAGGGTTTCTTTTTTATAATAGCGCATTTTAAAATCCGTTGCCACTTCGCTACCGACCCAAAACAAGGAAAATATGCTGCCGATAAATAAGATGACCAATATAAAATTCACCCATTTGGGACTTTTTATTTTCTTTCCGGAAATTAAATACGCCATTAACCTGATCAAACCATAAATCGGGATGAGGACCAAGAAAACGATGGAAAGCAATAAAATAATTTTTTGGTTTTGAGTGTCGAAAATCAAGTTTTGAAAATTGACGCCTGAAAATGAAGAAGTAGCATAAAACAAAGAAAAAACCAATGCAATCAAGATACTGAAAATCACCAATAACATAATACCGCCAACGAAAAACACAAAAATTTTAATTAGGGTCACTAAGAAATTAGAATTGTTCTTTTTGGGTTTTTCAGTTGTTTCTTTCTGTTTTACCGCATCGCTTATATTTTTCACATCCACCTTTTTACCTTTCATTTCCAATTTTTCCGTAATCGTATTGGCTTTAGGAAGTGAGGCCCAAAGTACCACATACAGCAACATCATTGAAGGCATGCCTCCTATTGATAGTGGCAATAAGAGATCAAACTTGGCGATGCCGAAAAACATGCTCGCCAATATTGGCAAAACGAAAATTAATCTGGGCCATATGGGGTCGATATTCAGATATGCCCCAATGCCTGAACAAACACCGCCAATGACTTTTTGATCTGTATTCCGATACAGCCTACGGCGTAATTTAATGGGCTCTTCATCCGCTTCCGGTAAGATTGCCCATAATAAAAGATAAATGACGATTCCCGTTCCCCAGGCTAAAGCGACAAAGGCAAAAATAATCCTCACAATTGCAGGATCGATATTGAAATGTGCTGCTATTCCCCCACAAACACCACCGATTACCTGTTCTTTTTCGCTTCTTTTTAATCTTTTAGGTGCTTCCGTTTTCGAATCAGCGGTTTGTTGCTCTTGATAATTGCCTGCTTCTTCTTCACCGGTTTCTTCGATGATTTGCTGCGGACTGCCCATAATTGCGATTACCGCTTCAACATCTTCTTGTACTATTGAGGCTTTTCCTTTTTTTATTTTTTCCTGAAATAGTTCACCGATGCGGTCTTCCATATCGTGAAGGATTTCTTCGCCACCTTCTTCTTTCGAGAAATATTGTTTTAACCCGCTGAGATAGCGATCTAAAATCTGGTAAGCATTTTCGTTAATTGGAATCAATCTTCCGGCGAGATTTATATTGATTATTTTGTTCATTTTAATAGAATTTAGAGATTAAATATTTTGAGGTTCTGGCTTCTCTTTGGTTAATTGTTCTACGGCGTTGGCTAGCTGTTTCCAGGTATCGGCTAGTTCCCAATAAAATTGTTCTCCTTTTTCCGTCATGCTGAAATATTTTCTTGGAGGTCCGGAAACGCTTTCTTCCCATCGGTAGCTTAGTAATTCCGCATTCTTTAACCTAGTCAGAAGAGGGTACAATGTCCCTTCCAATATTTGCAAGTCAGCACCTTTCATTTGTTCGATAATCTCCGAAGGATAAACTTCTGATTGCCGAATGATGCTGAGGATACAAAATTCCAAAACGCCTTTCCGCATTTGGCTTTGTGTGTTTTCTATATTCATGGCATAATCTTTTAATTGATGTTGCAAAGATATGGCTATTGAATAGTATTATGCAATGCACAGTACTATAATTGTCAAATATTTAGCATTTAGAGTCACTGGCTTCATTAACATGAAAACCATAGAACCTAATAGGGGAAAGGATTACAGGAAAATCCGATAATAATAATGCCCGGTCAACCGCCCGAATTATTTTTATTCAATTTGCTTTTCTTGAATCCATATAAAAAATAAACAATCAAACCAATCGCCAGCCAAATCAGAAAACGATACCAATTTGTATGGCTTTCTTGAGACATCAGGTAAAAACAACTGATTAAGCCACAAACGGGAATCAGGGAAAGGTTCTTTATAAAGCACAAAACCGCAACAATTAAAGCCACGATCCAAAAAACCGCCATTGGGAATCCCGCTTCCCTAAAGAGGAAATTAAAATGCTCCGGTGCATACCTTGCGATTAAAATAATAGCTAAAATAAATAATGCAGGAAAAATGAATTTTCCATTGATGTAAGGCACTTTAAATTTACTTTCCGGTTTGTCTTTTTGTTCGCGCAATACTAAAATACCGGCACAGACCAGCACGAAGGCAAATAAGGTTCCGATGCTGGTTAAGGATAAAACGACATCCAAATTCAGGAATAATGCAGGAATACCAACTACTAAACCTGTCAATATTGTGGAAAAAGAAGGCGTGCCGTATTTAGGATGGATTTTTGAAAAAATCTTTGGCAAAAGCCCATCGCGACTCATGCTCATCCATATCCTTGGCTGACCAATTTGGAAGACCAGCAATACGCTTGCCGTTGCTACAATTGCACTGCCGGCAACTATTGCCGCCATTACTTTCAGGCCTCTTTCATCGAAAACCATGGCAAGCGGATCTCCTACATTCAACAATTTATAATTGACCATACCGGTCAATACCAATGCCAAAATCACATATAAAACGGTACAAATAATTAGTGCATAAATCATCCCTCTTGGTAAATCCTTTTGTGGATCCTTGCACTCTTCCGCGGTTGTAGAAATAGCGTCAAATCCAATGTAAGCAAAGAATACGGCAGAAACCCCTTTTAAAATCCCACCAATGCCTTCGGGGGTAAATGGCGACCAATTTTGGGGATTTACATAATATGCACCTACTACGATCACTAAAAAAATTACCGCTAATTTTACGACAACCATAATATTACTTGCTGCCCGGGATTCCTTGATGCCAACAAAGACAATCCAGGTAATCAAACCAACAATCATTAAAGCCGGCACATCCATGATTATTCTCCAACCCATTATTTGCGGGGCGTTTAACCATGCGGTATATTGAGAAAACTGAAAAGATGAAATATCATGCGTACCAATTCCTCTAGCCAAGCTTTCCTGTACTTCGAGAAATCCGGAATGTGCGGTGGAATAATCCATCGTGAGCCAATCAGAAATATGTAATCCCGCTTTATCCATCAAATGCGTAAAATAATCGCTCCAGGAAATAGCTACCGCTATATTCCCAATGGCATATTCCATCAACAAATCCCAACCGATGATCCATGCAAATATTTCCCCGAAAGCCACATAGGAATAAGTGTAGGCACTACCGGAAACAGGCACTGTTGAGGCAAATTCCGCATAGCACAATGCAGCAAAGCCACAAGCGAAAGCAGTAAATATATACAAGAAAATAACTCCCGGACCACCTTCCGCCGCAGCTTTTCCGATGCTGCTGAAAATGCCGGCACCTATGACTGCAGCTACACCCAATGCCGTTAAATCCCGAACGCCCAATACCCGTTTCAAACTACCCAATTCACCAGAAGCAATATCCCTGTCTTCCGCATCTTTTAATATTGCAGCTATGGTTTTTTTCCGGAAAAGTTGGTTTTTCATTGATGTACATCTAATTTGGCTTAAATGTAAAAAGAATATTTTGTTTTATTAAGATTTGGCTTGATTAAAAGGTGCCTATTTCATCTTCAAAATTTTCCCCGTCAGTTTTCTCACCAGTCCCCTCGGCGTAAGTCGCAATAAAAACACCTGGATATTATTTAAAAAACCAGGGATAGCTAACGCTTTATTTTTTTCTAAAGCATCATATCCAAATTGCGCTATCTTCTTTGCTGTTGGCATTTTTTGTTTAAAAAAACGACTATTTTGTAAATTGGCAGCAGCCACAAATCCCGTTTCCGTTGGTCCGGGGCACAATGCAGTTACAGAAATGCCATAAGGTTCGAGTTCTTCATGCAAAGCTTCTGAAAGACTAAGCACAAAAGCTTTTGTTGCAAAATACAATGCCATTTCCGGACCTGGATTAAAGGCAGCGACAGATGCCACATTGAGAATTTTCCCTTCCTTGGCAATTGTCATTTCATGGGAAAATAAACGGCATAACTGGGCTAAGCATACCATATTCAATTGCATCATATCTTCTGATTTTGTAAAATCAGCTTGATGAAATAAGCCATAATCGCCGAATCCTGCGTTATTGATTAGATGAGTGACTTGAAAACCTGATTTTTTTGTGACTTCAAATAAATCTGAGGCGGCATTCTTTATGGACAAATCCAGAGGGACGATTTCCACTTTTATTTTGAACCGGCTGGTTAGTTCTTCTTTGATTTCCGCCAATTTATTTACCGATCTCGCTACTAAAATCACATCATGGCTCTGCTTGGCAAATAGTTCAGCAAAACACAGCCCTATCCCATTTGATGCGCCAGTAATCAATACCGCTTTCTGTTTCATTATTTATTTTCCCGGCGGTTGATTTCGTCTCGGATAGCAATGGCTTTGGCGTAATCTTCTTTTTCTAAAACCTCATTTAATAAATTATTCAAATCGCTCAAAGTCATAGCTTCCAAATTGCTTTTGTCCGCTTCACCTTTATAGGCATCATCTTGCTTTTTTTGAGTCGCGTGGGGGATTCCGGGTGTTTCAAAAGTCAGGCCTGCGGTTTCCAAAATATGTTCATAAGTATAAATCGGGCATTTTATGCGCACTGCCAAGGCTAATGCATCAGAAGTCCTGGAGTCGATTTCCAGTAACATATCATTGCTTTTGCAAATCAGTTTAGCATAAAAAATACCTTCCTCTAATTTGTGGATAATCACCTCCAATAATTCAATATTAAAAGCAGTTAAAAAATTGTGGAATAAATCATGCGTCAAAGGCCTGGAAGGTTTTATTTTTTCTAAAGTAACCACGATTGCCTGCGCTTCAAAGGCACCGATGACAATGGGCAATTTCCTTATGCCGCCTAGTTCTCCAAGAACTACGGCATAAGACTGATGCTGCGTTGCACTGCTTGAAAGCGCGATTATTTCCAATTTAATTTTTTTCACTCGTATTGTTTTTTGTATTCAAATCCATAACTGGCATCATGCCGTTCGTTGGAACATAAATGATTTGGGGCAAACTTCCTTTGTCTGCCAATTTTTCTAAGGTCCGGATAAACAAATACTGGTTATAAGTTTCGTTTAACTGACCATTTTCAATGCGCATGGATTCCGACATCCCTTTAGCCCGCTCTACTTCCGCTTGTGCATTCAACTTCTCGCTTTCCAGCCTCGCTTTTGCTTCTTCAACCAATATCCTGCGGTTTTGTTCGGCTTTCGCCATCTCCGCTTTTCCTGCCATTTCCTGTTGCCAAACATTGTACACCGGCAATCCAAACATCATGATGACAATTAATAAAACTACGGTTACTAATGTATATAAAACAAATTTTGGTTTAATGTTCATATTTTTTCTTTTCCGGGAAATGTGAAGTTAATAAAATCAATATTGTTATTCCTTTAAAACCGAAATTCTTTAAAATAATGTAGGTGCCGAATCGTCTGGCCCTTTTGGTTTTTGTTCCTGCTCTGTTTCAATAATTCCCCCTTCTTCCATTTCAGGTTCTTCCGGGTTTTCCAGTTCAATTTCCAGTAAAGACTTGTCCCAGAATTTATTGCCGATTGCCCGCCAGCCGCTTACATTGACTTTTTCCGTCAAATCCACAACTTCAATATCCGGTGCAGTTTTTTTGCCGCTTTTGATAATTACAGTTGGATTCTGACTTGTGGTTACAAAGGATAATTTATTTTTATTGCCTTCTTTGATGAACAGGAATTTATTTTTTAAAGTATGCGTTTCAATGTTGAATCTTTTTACATAAAAGTAAGTTTTTTCATTGTCGAAATAAACGGCAGAAACTACTTTTCCAGGATTGAATTTTTCCAGGATCAGGATTTGTTCCTGGTCAAAGCGATTACTTAAATCAAAATCAAATAGCTCATAATTCCCATCTTTATAGAATGCAATAATACGGTCTTCGGCATTAAAGCTACCTAATAAAATCCCATATCCATCCGTATTTAATCTGCCCACTTGCGCATCGAACCAGATTTTAGGTGCAGATAAAGTGCTCTTCCCTGTTTCCTTAAATTTAATCTGTCGAACGGGATATTTAGTCACTTGATTTCCTTGGGAGCTCCGGCCTTTGATGGCCAAATTTTCAAAATAATAATCAAAATTTTTGATCCTCGCCGTACTGCCCGCCGCCAAAAGGATATTTACTACTTCCGCTTCGCCATTTGGATTGCTCGTGAAATAAAGCACCTTGCTGTTCTCGTTCCCCTTCGTCAAATCATATTCTTTATCACGAGTTACGCCCCCTATATTGAATCTTTTTGCATAAGAAATGCCCGTTTTCCCGTCCATATATATCATGTTGAAGGTAGTCCGTTCATCATTTTTCCGGAATATTTCTGCATGGATAATATTTTTCCCCACAAAGGTTTTATCCGCAACTTTGGTAACAATCATTTTCCCGTCCTTTCTGAAAACAACCACATCGTCAATATCAGAGCAATCACAAAGAAATTCGTCCTTTTTCAAAGAAGTGCCGATAAATCCTTCTTTCCAATTCAGGTATAATTTAGTATTGGCGATGGCGACCACATTCGCTTGTATGGTATCGAAATGTTTTATTTCAGTAAGTCTTGGATGGTCTTTGCCATATTTTTTCAACAGATTTTCATAATAGGAAATGGTAAAATCCACCAAATGCGCCAAATGATTTTTGGTTTCTTCAATATTCAATTCCGTAGCCCTGATATGCTCATCCGCTTTAAAAGAATCAAATTTTGAAATCCGTTTAATCTTGATTTCAGTAAGCCTGGTAATATCTTCCTGAATGATTTCCCTTCGGAATAAATTTTTATAAGGTTCCAACCCTCTGTCGATTGCGGACAAAACGCCTTCCCAGGTTGTTTCTTCTTCAATATCCCGGTAAATCCTTTTTTCGATAAATATTTTTTCCAGAGAAGAATAATGCCAATCGGATTCCAACTCATTGAGTTTGATTTCCAATTCCAATCTCAATAATTGCTTGGTATGTTCTATGGAATGGTGCAATAATTCCTTTGCACCCACAAAATGCGGTTTATTTGCAATAATAATACATGCATTTGGTGAAATCGATAATTCACAATCCGTAAACGCATATAGCGCATCTATCGTTTGGTCAGAGGAGACGCCCTGGGCCAATTGCACCGTCAATTCCACATCTTTTGCGGTATTATCCGTAATGCTTTTGATCTTTATCTTCCCGCTGCTGTTGGCTTTGAGGATACTGGCAATCAATTGCTGTGTGGTAACGCCGTAAGGTACGGATTTGATGACTAAAGTCTTTTTATCTACCTCTTCAATGGGCACGCGTACCCTGATTTTACCGCTTCTTGAGCCGTCTTTATAATTGCTGACATCAATCATTCCACCTGTTGGAAAATCAGGAAATAATTCAAAACTTTTCCCTTTTAAATGTTTTATGGCAGCTTCAATCAGTTCACAAAAGTTATGTGGGAGGATTTTAGTGGACAGTCCGACTGCGATACCTTCCGCCCCTTGTGCCAATAGCAAAGGGAATTTCATGGGCAGCGTAATCGGTTCGCGTTTACGGCCGTCATAACTTAATTGCCATTCCGTCGTTTTGGGATTAAATGCCACTTCAATCGCAAACTTGGATAAACGGGCTTCTATATACCTCGCTGCGGCTGCATTGTCACCCGTACGCACATCGCCCCAGTTTCCCTGCGTATCAATCAATAAATCTTTCTGTCCTAAATTAACGATGGCTGCGCCAATAGAAGCATCTCCGTGCGGATGATATTGCATGGTTTGCCCAATGATATTCGCTACTTTATTATAGCGGCCATCATCCATTTCTTTCATGGCGTGCATAATCCTGCGCTGGACGGGTTTGAGCCCATCCTCTATTGCCGGGACCGCACGATCCAGGATTACATAACTTGCATATTCCAAAAACCAATCCTCATACATCTTACTGATTGATGGCGAATTGTTTTCTTCTTCGGTATGCTCTTTTTCGGTCATTTATGTTTACTTGTTTTTTCTTGCTGTGCAAAAATAAGAAATAGAAACGACCATTGGCTTTTAAATTAAATCGGGATTTTATTCTTTCCCGAACAATTTTTGCCCATGCGCAATAATTCGCAGGCTTCTTCTTTTTAAAGAGATGGACGGATTCATTTTCACATTTTCATCAACGCCAATTTTATATGCGGCAAGTATGTTTTGGTAAGATAGAATACCTAAAAGGGTATGGTTATCTTTTTGGGAAAGTACAGGCAAAACATCTACTTTTTCATTGGACATGGTTTCCACTGCCGCCCTCAAACTTGTGTCTTCAAAAACATGCGCTTCTTTGTGCTGGATCATTTCGCCAATCAATGTTGTTTCCTTAAATTCATGATTGAATAACATGGCGGATTTTAAAATCCCTTTATAAACACTTTCCGTATCTGAAACCACAAAATAGTTGTGAAAATACTGGGGCTCTTCTTCTAACCAATTCCGCACTTCCCTGATTGAATTTTCATCACTGATCGCAAATGCTTCTGCTTCCATGACTTGACTTACGGAAACTTTTTCCAATAAGTCTGGTTCGTAGGAATCAGGAGTTTTTACCCCACGCCTGGCTATTTTTTCTGTCATGATCGTATTTTCCATGAGGAAGAAAGAAATAAAATAAGCTGCGGCACAGGCTGCCAATAAAGGCAATAAAGCGTTGGATTGTCCCGTAGCTTCCAATGCAAAAATAATGGAAGTGAGCAATGCCCTTGAAGAACCCGCAAACAAAGCTGCCATACTCACCAAGGCCGCCAGCGGAAGGGTAATCCCGGATTCTGGATAGAAATGAAGAATCCCTGTTGCAATCAGAATACCCAAGGCGCCGCCAATAGTGAATAAGGGCGCCAGTGTTCCTCCGGAAGTGCCGCTGCCTAATGCAATCGCCCATGAAAAGAATTTTAAAACACATAAGGACAGCACCATTTGGAAAGTGAGTGATCCGGATAAAATATCGACGATATTGTCATAGCCAACACCCATTGTTTTCGGGGAAAAATAACCAATTACACCAACGAACAAACCGCCGATTGCAGGATACCACATCCAATGAAGAGGGATTTTTTCAAATAAATCCTCAATGAAATAAACTATTTTAGTGACAAAAATAGAAATGAAACCCATTAAAATACCGATTAAGCTATAGGTTGCCAAGGCAGTGTTGGAAGGCATTTCAATAGCATGTGCCATAGGGAAAACCGGACCACTTTCAAAAAAGAAATGGTGGCCTGCCGCCCCGGTGATGCAAGCTAACGCAACCGGAATTATGGATCGTGGCGAGAATTCAAACAGCAACAGCTCCACCGCTAAAAATATTGCTGCAATTGGCGTTCCGAAAATTGCAGACATACCTGCGGTTGCTCCGGCGGCCAGAAGTATTTTCCGTTCGTTATGCGTTATTTTTAAAACCTGTCCTAATGTGGATCCCAAAGCGCCACCGGTTGCAATGATGGGACCCTCTGCTCCAAAAGGACCCCCGGTACCGATGGAAATCGCTGAGGAAATCGGTTTTAAAAAGGTAATCGCCGGTTTTATTTTGCTCTTATTGGTCAGGATTTGTTCCATGGCTTCCGGGATCCCATGTCCGCGAATGGCTGCGGATCCATAAAATGCCATGATCCCCACTAACAAACCACCGATGGCAGGGACAAGTACAATCCACCAGCCTAAATGACTTTCTGCGGGTGCGGCGTGTGCAAATGAAAACTGGCCAAGAAAAGAGATATTGGTAATTAAATTGATTAATTGCACTAAGAGTTTGGCGATGACACTGATTACAATTGCAATCAAAACTGCCAAACCTGTAATCAAAACCAATCTTTTCTTGTTCTTTGTTATCTTGCGTATCCCCTCCTTTTCCAATGTTGGGGTTAAAGAAACGGAAATAGGGATTCGGTCGTTATTCATCTTAAGTGCAGACATATAGGTAGTTTCATTTTTCAAATTGCAGTCTAAAATCAGGAAATAATTTTTTGCAATTTTTCGAAGGCAAACAGTTGAGTTTATTTTGCCATACTTTCAATTATGCTGCAAAGGTAAAAAAATCAATAAAGAATCAAAGATATATATTGTGCCATGCTTTACTCTTTACATTATATTTACAATTGTAGTATAATGTGCCTATCTTTAAAATAATATTAAGTCATAACAAATAAGAAACGCCTCGTGCTCTATCCTGAGGGCTGGTTTAGACAAAGTGCATCTCCATATTTTTTTTGCTATGGTAAATTTTTCGTGAGAATAAGATGCATACAGGGGCGGACGGCTGCCAGAGTGCCGTTATTTTTAAATTTAGGTTTTAATTTTTTTGGAATTAAAACTTTTCGCTTCTTATTTGCCTCGGGTTATTGAGAATGGAATATTCACTTTTTATTCAAATTCCACAATTAAATCATTTTGATCTACCATTGTTCCTGAGGCAAGTGCAATTTTAGCAATGGTACCATCGTATGATGCACAAATTGTTGTTTCCATCTTCATGGCTTCGATAATAAATAAAGGTTGGGCCGTTTTAATGACATCGCCTTCCTTTACCAAAATACTGGAAAGCTTCCCTTGCAATGGAGCGCCAATTTGTTTATTGCCCTGCTCTACTTTGGCATGTGCGACTTTGCTTGAGGCAATAGAATTGTCTTTAATGGTTATCGTGCGACTATATCCGTTTAATTCAAAATTTACAGTACGGCGACCTTCCTCATTTGGCTCCGATACAAAAATAAGTTTCACATGAATTGTTTTTCCTTTTCCCAGTTGTATTAATACTTCTTCTTCATTTTTTAATGGATAGAAAAATGCAGGGGTAGGGATATCCGATACATCGCCGTATTCTTTTTTAAATTCATAATATTCTTCAAATACTTTAAGGAACATCTGAGCCGATAAAAAATCTTCGAAAGAACTTCCTGGAAATTGAGTGTTAAAAGCTTCTACCTCTTTAGTCAAATCAATATCCGGTAATATGTGCGCCTGGGCTTTTCGCATATTAGGATTGTTTTTCAATACTATGTTTCTTAGTTTTTCTGGGAAGCCACCATAGGGCACCCCTAAATCCCCATTAAAGAAACCTACTACTGATGCGGGAAATGCAATAGTTTGTTTTTCGTCCAGGATGTCTTCGGCCGTCAAATTATTGGCTGTCATAAACAAGGCTAAATCCCCCACTACTTTAGAGCTTGGTGTCACTTTTACAATATCCCCAAACAGATCGTTAACCACTTTATAATTATGCTTGATTGTGGGAAGTTGTGCGCCCAGTCCCACGCCCTCTGCTTGTTGGCGGAGGTTGGAATATTGCCCCCCCGGTATTTCATTAATATATACTTCGGGGGTGGAAGCTTTAAGGTCGGATTCAAAAGGGTAATAAAACTCCCTTACTATTTCCCAATAATTGCTATAGGCATTTAAGCTTTCTAAATTTGATTTCCGTTCGCGTTCTTTACCTTTCATCAGTGCTACCAAAGAATTCAGGTTAGGTTGGGAAGTAGTGCCACTCACTGCTGCCAAAGCGCAATCAACGGCATCTATATTTGCATCAATAGCTTTAAGGTAAGTTGCAATCTGCGTGCCTGCAGTATCATGCGTATGCAGGACTATTGGAATTTTTACTGCTTCTCTTAAAGCCGGGATGAGCAAGGCTGCCGCATCCGGCTTTAATAATCCTGCCATGTCTTTAATGGCGAGCATATGTGCGCCGGCATCTTCTAATCTTTTTGCAAGATTCAGATAATAATCCAAATTATACTTATAGCTTTTCCCCCTCAAAACATCTCCTGTATAACATATCGAAGCTTGCGCTATTGCCTTGGTGTCTTTTACCACATATTGAATTGCGGGGAGCATCGATTCAATATTATTCAAGGAATCGAATATCCTGAAAATATCAATTCCCGTTTCCCATGACTTAATGATGAATTGCTGAATGACATTCCTCGGATATGCTGAATATCCTACGGCATTACTTCCCCTGAACAACATTTGAAGTAATATATTGGGTATTGATTTACGCAATACTTCCAGTCTCCGCCAGGGACATTCGTGCAGGAACCTTAACGCCACATCGAAAGTAGCTCCGCCCCAGACTTCCATCGAAAATATTTCCGGATGGTTTTTTGCATAACCTTCAGCTACAGCTACTAAATCTTTCCCCCTTACTCTTGTAGCCAATAATGATTGGTGGGCATCCCTAAAAGTGGTATCTGTGTAATGAATCGCTTTATCATTTCTGACGGAGGCCATAAATTGATCTCTGCCTAATTCATTCAATAAATCCTTAGAGCCTTTAGGAATGGGACTAAAACGATCAAATTCAGGAACGATAGGTGTCCGGAAAGTCATTTCCTTGTCAAACTTTTTAATATCGGGATGTCCGTTTACTTTAATGCTGGCCAGATATTTCAATACTTTGGTCCCTGAATCCAAAGCTGGTTTAAAATTAAAAAGTTCGGGGTGAGTGTCTATGAAATTGACGTTGCAATTGCCCTTTTGAAATTCTTCGTGTGTAATTACATTTTCCAAAAAGCGGATATTGGTCGTTACGCCCCTTACCCTGAATTCGGTAAGGGCGCGGTGCATTCTCCGCGCTGTCCCTTCTAAAGTTCTTCCTGTTGCGGTTACTTTTACCAGCATGGAATCAAAAAAAGGAGATATTTTCATGCCCGAATAAGCACTTCCTTCGTCCAACCTGATACCAAACCCGCCTGCATTTCTATAGGCAATTAAAGTCCCGTAGTCTGGCTTAAAATTGTTTTCGGGATCTTCTGTAGTTATCCTGCATTGAATGGCACATCCATTTATTTTTATGTCCTCCTGACCGGTGATGAAAATGGAAGGATCCGCTAACGGGATCCCCTGAGCTATCAATATCTGGCTGCGGACTATATCAATTCCTGTTACTTCTTCTGTTACCGTATGCTCAACTTGTATGCGCGGGTTTACTTCTATAAAATAAACATTATTATTTTTATCTATCAAAAACTCAACCGTGCCCGCATTGTTGTAATTTACGGCCTTGGCTATCCCTATAGCATATTTATATACTTTATCTTTTATTTCTGAAGAAAGGTTGGGAGCAGGCGCTATTTCCACTACCTTTTGGAATCTTCTTTGCACGGAGCAGTCGCGTTCATAAAGATGTACGATATTCCCAAAATTATCGGCCAGTAACTGCACCTCTATATGCTTGGGCTGGTCTATGAATTTTTCTATAAAAATAGTCCCGTCGCCGAAAGCTTTAAGCGCTTCATTTGTTGCTTCATTAAAAGAATTTTTTAGGTCCTTTAGTGCCCTCACCACCCGCATGCCTCTGCCGCCGCCACCTGAAGCTGCTTTAAGGATTACAGGGAATCCTATTTTTTCGGCCTCAATTTCTGCTTGTTGGATATTGTCGTCAGCGATGATGCAATCTTCAATGACGGGCACATTAATAGAACGGGCTATTTTTTTTGCTGCAATTTTATCACCTAATTGCTCCATTACTTCAGGGCTAGGCCCAACGAAGATTATATTTTCTTCCCGGCATCTTCTTGCAAAAGTTACATTTTCACTTAAAAATCCATAGCCAGGGTGTATGGCATCCGCACCATTGTCTTTTGCCGTTTTGATGATGGATTCAATATCCAAGTAAGGCTTTAATGGATCTTCTTCGCTACCAATCTGATACGCTTCATCTGCCTTATATCTATGCAAAGAATAGCGGTCTTCGTAAGTGTAAACCGCTACCGTCCTTATATTCATTTCAGATGCGGCCCTTAGTATCCTTATGGCAATTTCGCTGCGGTTGGCAACTAAAAGTTTTTTTATGGTTGACTTATTTGGAGTCGATTGCATTATTATATAGAAGTATTTGGGAAGTAAAATTAAGTTTGCAAATATAAATAGGAGTATTCAATCGAACAATTATATTAATCTACATCTATTTCCTGACACCACCCGTGATTTCGCATACAGCGTATCGGAATCGGGAAATTTCCTCCTCCATGCTGCCTCCACGAATGTCGCAGGGAGAATATCTCTCCATTACATTCCGCTAGGCTGCATTCCGGTGCCAATGACGCATTTTATTGGACATTGAAGCCGTGAATGTTTAAATCCTAATTTGCATAATGTGAAAATTGCTTCCGTTTCTTTGGAAAGAGTAGGTACATGGATATGAGTCGAATAGTGCAGTTTATTTTTTGATGTTGAACTTTTCCGCTTCTGATCCCAAATTGAAATAATATGCTTTAAATTTGGTTTCCAGCTGGATTCTTGCTTTTTCACCCTGAGGGAAAATACCATAGATGGACGAACCTGTTCCGCTCATGCCTGCATATAGCGCACCTTGGTTATACAGTTGCATTTTGATTGTTGACAATTGAGGATACATTTTGAAAATGCCTTCTTCAAAATCGTTTTTAATGTGATCTTTCCAATCTTCAATTAAAAGGTTACCTATTCCCGATAAATTAAATCCTGGTTTTTGAGGACTGATATTCCTGAATGCCATCGCAGTGGAAACATGAATTTCCGGACAAATAATTTGAATACCATATGCCGATAAATCGAGTGAGATCCTTTCCAAAATTTCGCCTCTTCCTTTTGCAAAACAAGGTTTATTGATGATAAAAAAAGGACAATCGCTGCCTAATTCCAAGGCATACCTCATTAATTTTTCTTCCGTTAATTTCAAATCAAAATAATCGTTCAGCATACGCAACATAAACGCCGCATCGGAAGAACCGCCGCCTAAACCGCCTCCCATAGGAATGCATTTATGTAGAAAAATAGCTAAATCCCCTATTTGATTTGGAAAATCAATTTTTAATAATTGGAATGCCTTCAAGATTAAATTTCCCTGAATAGCTCCGGGGACGGGGATTCCTGAAACCTGGATTGACTCTATGCCCGGAGCAAGAGATGCCGGTAAAATTTCCAAAGCATCTGCCATGGGAATAGGAAAAAAAATCGTTTCTAAATCATGAAAGCCATCTCCTCTTTTATTGGTGATCTGCAAACCTATATTTATTTTGGCATTGGGAAAACATAGCATAAAATCAGGAAAATTATCTTTTTAAACTTCAAAATAAAGGAAAATACGCTCAAAAGAACGGCAAATAACCTTAAATTTGAATTTTATTTTAAAAAAATCCCCGAACGAAACCATGCAGCCGATTATCAGCCTCACAGATATAAAAAAGGAATATTATCTTGGCAAGACGCCATTACCGGTTTTGAAAGGGATAAATCTGCATATCATGACCAATGATTATGTAGCTTTAATGGGGCCATCAGGTTCAGGAAAGTCAACGCTCATGAATATTTTAGGCTGTTTGGATTCCCCCAGTTCCGGCACTTATATTTTGAATGGCCTCGATGTGAGCAGCATGGAAGATGATGACTTGGCGGCGGTGCGCAATAAGCAAATTGGTTTCGTTTTTCAACAGTTTAATTTACTGCCCCGGATGTCGGCAATTGAAAATGTGGCCGTTCCCTTGATTTATTCCGGCATCAATAAAAAGGAACGCCTGGAACGGGCAGCGGCAATGTTGGAAAAAGTAGGATTGGCAGATCGCGGGCACCATAAGCCCAACGAACTTTCCGGGGGACAAAATCAAAGGGTGGCAATTGCGCGTGCATTAATCAATAATCCCGCATTGATTTTGGCAGATGAACCAACCGGAAACCTGGATTCCAAAACTTCAATGGAAATCATGGAGCTTTTTGAAAAAATACAATCTTTGGGGAATACGGTCATGCTGGTAACGCATGAAGAAGATATTGCCGACCATGCACAACGGATTATCCGGATCAAAGATGGTGTTATTGAAAACAGTTGAGATTTATTTTTGAAAAAGTTATTTAATTTGGACATGGATGTTGTTTCCATAATTCCTTTCATTATTTTTTTGGGATAAAAAACTGCCCTAACTTTACTATCTAAAATCAAAGGAAATGGCATTCAGGGTATATACAAAAACCGGCGACAAAGGAACCACTGCTTTAATTGGCGGCACAAGGGTTTCCAAAGGCAATATTCGGATTGAAGCTTATGGCACAACGGATGAACTCAATTCTTTTATCGGTATGCTCAGTGATCAATTGGGCGATGATGCTGAAATTACTTTGTGGATCAGGGAAATTCAGGATCGGCTATTTACGATAGGATCCACATTGGCGACTGATCCGAATAAGGATACCAAAATGGCGTTGCCGGATTTGCATGAAGAAGATGTAACATGGTTAGAAGGCAAGATAGACTTGATGGAAGAAGAGTTGCCACCGATGCGTTCCTTCATTTTGCCGGGTGGCCATATCGCTGCAAGCACGGCACATGTATGTCGCTGTGTATGCCGGCGTGCTGAACGGATTTGTGTGCATATGCAACAAAACGATGATTTCGTTTCTGAGTTGGTATTGAAATATTTGAACCGGTTATCTGATTTTCTATTTGTCTTATCACGGTATATTATTCATCAAAAAGGTGCGGAAGAAATTCCCTGGAAGGCAAGAGTACAGAAATAAAGAGTTCCAGTCGGTAAATAACGCATACTTAACGACAAAAGCCCATACGATTTCCTTACTTTTATCGTTAATTTGAATGGAAATAGAATAGTTGAAATAAAAAATGAATTGCAAAAGGTTTTTAATCTGGATTTTTATTGGGATTGTTGCGTTTTATCCACAAAATTTATTTGCACAGGGGATGGCTTTTTCCGCTCAGGTAAGTGCGGAAAAAGTAGGCACTGATGATATCTTTCAATTGGCATTTATTTTGAAAAATGCACCTGGCAATACCAACTACCGTATGCCATCCCTCCAGGATTTCATTGTCAGGCAGGGGCCTTCACAATCACAAAGCAGTCAAATAAACATCATCAATGGAAGGACGGAGCAGTCTTCGACAATTGAGCTGACTTATATTTTACAAGCTCGGAAAACGGGTAATTTTAAAATTGACCCACTTGAAATCATCATTGGCGACCAGCATTATTTCACGAATGCGGTAAATATAGAAGTGGTAAAAGGCAGTCTTGCCCAAACTCAAAGGAGGCAACAAAGAAGCAACAGCCCTTTTGGCGACGATGATGCCTTTATGCAACAGATGTTACAGCAAATGCAACGGCTTCAACAAAGCTTTTTTGGAGGGAATATGCCGGGTGTAATGCAAGACCCGAGGGGAAATCAGGATATGAGCGATTTTGACAGGGAAAATTTAAGTAAAAACATTTTTATTAAAGTTGAAGTGGATAAAACCCGGCCTTTTGTCGGGGAACAAATAACGGCAAAATATAAGCTTTATACCAGATTGAACATGAATATGCAATTGACGCAATTGCCCAGTTTAAATGGCTTTTGGAGCGAGGACTTCCAAATTTCAGATCCCTCGAAACCAACGATCGAAATGGTCAATGGTAAGGAATTCAAAGTTTTTTTATTAAAAAAATCCGCTCTTTTCCCCCAACAATCCGGCAAACTTGTGCTAGATCCCGCCAAAGTAGAAGGTATGGTTGAAATTCTGGAGAATTACTATTCCAAGTCTGTGAAAATGAACTTAGTCAGCCAACCTGTTACCATTGATGTCCAGCCTTTACCAAAGCAAAACCAACCATCCGGTTTTACCGGTGGTGTTGGCAATTTCAGTATTTCTGCAACGGTGGATTCCAATGTTATTTCCACGGATAATGGTGGTACTTTGCGTTTAGTAATTTCAGGGTCCGGCAATTTGAAACTGATTGGTGCCCCCCAAGTCCGTTTCCCCGAGGCATTAGGTGTTTCAGAACCTCAAGTTGCGGACACCATTTTGAGAAGAACGCCGGATATTGCGGGCAAAAAAACTTTTAATTATTTCCTCAGCCCTCAAAAAGCAGGGAACTTTGAAATCCCTCCCATTGAATTTAGTTATTTCAATGCTCAAACCAAGCAATATATGACCTTAAGGACGCTTCCAATTAAAATAAAAGTTAAGCAAGGGAGCAATATCGTGATAGTAAAAACCGGATTACCCGATGACATTCACGGACTTGAAGAAGGTGATTTATTAAAGGATAAACCTATGATAAATTTAATGAGCCAGCCTTGGTATTGGAGTATTTACCTTTTGGCATTCATTGGTTTTTGTGTATTATTGGGTTTAAATAAAAAGGAAAAGAAGGCGCAATCGAATATTGCGATTTTCAAAAATAAAAAAGCCAATAAAGTGGCTTGGAAAAGATTGGCAACCGCAAGGAATTTAATGAACACACAAGCACATATCCCTTTTTATGAAGAGGTTTCCAAAGCTATTTGGTTATATTTGAGTGATAAATTAGTCTTGCCTTTATCCGTTCTTTCCAAAGAAAATATTTCGGAAAAATTAAGTGAAAAAAACATCAGCCATTTGAAAATAGAACAGGTAAATAAAGTATTGTCTGAATGTGAAATGGCCTTATACAGCCCTTCCGGGGGATTGCAACAAAAAGCGCACATATTAGATGAAACCGCTGATTTAATTGGCATTCTTGAAAATGATTTGAAAAAAGACAAAAAGTAATTTCCGGGTTTGTTTGCTAAACTAAAAAATTAGAATAATATGCTTTTTATAAATAAAAAATGGAATGCGAACCTTGTGCAACCGGGGGTATTATTACTTTTTATTTGTGGCTTTTTCCAATTAAATGCTCAAAGCCGCCCAAATGCCACATGGAAAAAGGCCAATCAATTTTATGCGCAAAATCAATATGACAGCGCCATTCATTTATATAAGCAATTGGCAAGAGACAGCATGTCCACCGCTATAGTTTATTATAATTTAGGGAATGCTTTTTATAGGGCAAGCAATTATGAAAAAGCGGTGATTTGTTATAAAATTGCATTGTTGAAAGATTACGGAAATCAGAAAATAATGGATAACCTCAATCTGGCAAAGTCAAAAGTCGAAAAACCAGTTGCGGAAGCCCAACCTATTTTTTTTGAAGTGTGGGGGCAAAAATTACTACATTTTTTTAGTCCCGTTTTTTGGGGTGTTTTCAGTTTTGCATGCTTTGCCGGTATTTTGGTTTTGTTATTTTATAAACAAACCCGGAAAAAAATAATTCCTTATTTTGAACGATGGATGGCAACTGCAGTGGCCCTGTTTTTGCTAGTCTTCATTTTATTTTATCAAAGTACAAATGCACTTTCCAATGATAAAGCTAAGGCCTTGGAAATGGAACGGAGGATTTGATTGCAGTTTGTTTATAAATATTCAAATCATACTATTATTTGGGTGAATCTATTAGATTGCTGGCATATGAATTTCTTCATGTTCCATATAGAGTGACGGGCATAAGCACACGAAGATTTGATAATTGAAACACTAATCTATGAAATGAGCGCGTGTCTAACACCAGTAGCATTTAACAAGGAAGGGTTTTTCGACAAAGACCTTTGTAAATCACGTTCAAAGAACACTCTTTATAAATGGGTTCATATTTAAATCCATCCCTGCCTAATAGACAAGGCAATGAGCTCGGAAGTTGATTTTACATCTGCTTTGCGCAGGATATTTTTTCTGTGCGTGCGCACAGTATGCACACTGATTGATAAAAGTTGGGCAATCATCTCATTGCTATTGCCTTCGCAAAGCGTTTGTATGATTTCCTTTTCCCGTTTTGAAAAAATATCTTTGGTATATGCAAATTTCTTATTGTAATCAACATTAATAAAGGAAGGCTCACCTTCTAAACCAATAAAAGACAACTTGGGTTCGCCGGATTCTTTAATATGCGTTATGTCGGTATGAATGCCCAATGTCTGTAAAACATGGCCCTCATCGGAATGGTGTATGGTAAGCACCTGTTGAAGGATGCGGATGTAAATCCCATCTGCCCTTTTGATCCTGAAATCATAACTTACTTTGTATTTCATAAGCTGATGAATTTCCAGTTGTCCAAAAAACTCACTTACTTTTTGCTCAAAATTTAAAAAATAAAGTATATCCTCAGGATGGATTAAGCTCAGGAAATCAGGAGCGGCTATATCTTTCATCGTCACAATCCCAGCACCTAAAATATCATCGATGGCAGCATCAATGAATAAGAATTGGCCGGTGGACACATCAAAAATGTAAGAATAATAATCCCCAACATGAAAAATAGAGTTGATTTTCTTTGAAATATCCAACTCTAATTGTGTCTTACTTTGAAAACCTCCTTTAGTCATCCTTTCCCAGATATCCAAGGCAGATTGGTAATGCGCTATGTCTTTCATGAATAAAAATTTATATTATAAGAATAAGTGATTACTGAGTTAAGCCAACGAAGTTTAGAAAAATACCCAAAGATAAAAATTTAATTAAGGCTTGTTCAATAACTCTATTTTATTATTTTCGGTTTTAAAATTAACAAATTAGAAAGGCTGCGATTATTATAGTTATATGCATGTGTATGCATGGTAAAAATCCTGAAAGGGTGAAATATGTCATCCTTTTCTATAATCATTTCATTCCTTCAGAGTTATAATAATTCAAAAGCGAATTCTCTGTAACTCTATAGAAGAAAAACAGTGAGTACAAGTAAGCATATCCAACAAACATTACGCAATTTAAGCATATATTTGAAGTCAAATGCCTGAAATTTAATTAAATCATTCACCTTTTACTTTTCATTCCATTAAACTTCGGGATAGAAGGATCATTTATAAATGCTTTATATTCCTTCGACTCCATTGGATAAATTGCAATTTTCCCTTCATTATTATAATGGGCGCCAAAACCATATCTTTTGATTAAGGAAGATGCCCTCATGCAAGGATGGCCTTTTGAAAAAAGTCCCTTTTTGATGTCTTCCGGACGATTATTTATTTCATCGCTGGAGATTTCTTTATGGCGGATATAAACTTCATAAATCAAATCATAATGATCCAATTCATAAGGCCGTTCCATCAATAATTCATATTGGATGAGGTGTTGTGGTTTTTTGCCCTTTTTGGAAACAGGGATTTCAGATATGAAAAGAGGGCAGTCTTCAGAGACTTTTATAAATGCATTTTTATAAGTCATTTTGTGGATTTTAGGTTTCAGAAAGCTGCATAAGAGGCTATCACCATTCGCTATGCAGGCATTGCAAATTTATAAATTATCCAGCATATTCAAATAACTTTCATAACGATCAATACTTATATCCCCGGCTTCCATGGCTTTTTTTACAGCGCAGCCGGGTTCGTTTTCATGAACGCAATTATTGAATTTACAATCATGGATCAAAGCTTTCATTTCTGGGAAATAATGTGCCAGATCTTCTTTTTCAAAATCCACGATGCCTAATTCCTTGATGCCCGGCGTGTCAATAATCCTGCCACCAAAAGGCAAATCAAACATTTCCGCAAAAGTGGTGGTATGCTGGCCCTTGCCACTCCAGTCGGATATTTCGCCGACGCGCAAATTATATTTGGGGATTAAAAGATTGATTAAGGAGCTTTTCCCTACTCCTGAATGTCCGCTGAACAAACTGGTTTTGTCTTTTAAAATTTCTTTTAAATCAGGGATGCCTTCCTGGGTAATCGCAGAAATCGTTAAGGTGGGATAACCTATTTTTTCGAGGAGCGTTTTCTTGTTTTGCCAGCTTTCAATGACTTTCCCGATGTGTTTATCCGACTTGTTGAAAATAATCAATGCCGGAATATGGTAAGCTTCCGCCGTTACTAAAAAACGATCGATGAACCCTTGTGATGTCCGTGGATCCTTGATTGTAGCTACTAAAACGGCGAGGTCAAGATTAGCGGCAATGATGTGTTTTTGGAATCGGTTGTGGGGCGAACTTCGCACGATATAATTTTCCCGGGCCAATATCTCCGTAATGATTCCCGAGCTATGCGTTTCATCCTCAATCATCATGTTCACCTTATCGCCAACGGCAATGGGGTTTGTGGAAGAGATGGCATCCGCGATTTTCAATTTTCCGCGCATCCTGCAATTCCATGTTTTTCCTGAATTATCTTTAGCGAGATAAAAACTGCCCGTTGATTTATAAATTAATGCTTCCAACAATCTTAACTTTTTAGGATTTTTCGTTGTAAACTATAACGAGTGAGGAAAATGAATAATGTAGTTAGAGATAAAAAATAGACAATATCCCGGGTATCTATTACGCCTCTGCTGATACTGTTGTAATGATAATCCATGCCTAACATTTGCAAATAATAATCGGCACCGCCCCTGAAAGTGGAAATCCGGCTGAATGCTTCAAATCCACTATAAAACAAAAAGCATAAAAATAATGCCGCAAGAAAGCTTACGATTTGATTGTCGGTTATGGAAGAACAAAATAATCCAATAGCGGTAAAGGTCCCAGACAATAAAATCAATCCAATATAAGCACCCATAATTGCACCGGCATCCAAAGGCGAATTATCTAACGATAACCAAACGATGCTGAACAAATAAATTAAAGTGGGCAATAAGGCGATGATGACCAGACTGAAAGAAGCTAAGAACTTTGCACCGATAACTTGCAAATGCGTCAATGGTTTGGTGGATAGCCATTCGATGGTTCCTTTGCTATATTCTTCTGAAAAAGAACGCATTGTAATTGCCGGAATCAGGAAAAGCAACAATAAAGGAGCCATTATAAAAAATTGATCCAATGTAGCATAGCCATAATCCAATATATTGCCGAAGGGGAAAATATTGGTATCCGGCATTACCCATAATAACAATCCAGAAGCGATTAAAAATGCCAAAAGCACCACATATCCCGAAAGCGAACTCAAAAAAGCATTTAATTCTTTAAAATAAATCCCGCGCATATTTAAAACTTAAAGGACAAAGCTAAACTAAAAAAGAGCATTTGTAAAAATACGAATGCTCTTTTTATAAAAAATAAAAGAGTTTAGAATCTATAACCTAAAGTCAATTGAAATTCACCTGTTATATCAAAACCATCTTTTTCCGTCCAGGAGCTCATGTTGGATTTGTATTTAGTATTGTCAATATATTTCATGCCTAATCCAGCCTCTAAGCCTAGGTTGAAATTTTGAGTCAATTGAAAGTTAATATAATTATTGACCAATATACCCAGTCTAAATACGGTTTTGCTGAATAACTCCTGTCCGCCCCAAGGGTCATTAGAAATCCAATTTTTCCCACCGCCATAACCGAGCATCAAGCTGGGTCCCACTGCATAGGTAATGCGGCGTTGTCCAAATGGATATACTTTTAAGCCCGGCGTGAAATAAAAATAGGAATTATAATTTGTATTATTATTATTACTATTCCAATTATCTTCCAAAATAAGGTGAACAGGAAGAATAACCCCGACCATTTTTTCCGCTCCTAGTAACCTTTCGTAGCTCAAGCCAAATCCTACACCAATATCTAATGCGGAAATAGGAGAGAAGCGGAGTATGTTGGCACCATAACTCTGTCTTACAGGTTTCATTTTTTGAGCAAATGACGGAGCTACTGCCATAAGCGCCAATAATCCTAAGCTTGCAATTTTTTTAATCATTTTTTTGTGTTTTTAATATTTGTTAGTGTGTTACTTCATAATAATCTCTCATAAAGCGTTAATTCTTGACTTTTATTGTGCATTATTCATATTAAATATTGTATTATTTAGCATCAAACCAAATCCGCTTTTTATTGTCCCAATCCCCGTTGTAATTAATTGTCAGCTCTTCTCCTTTTCCAATTGCCCTCGTTGTTTTTATGGTAATCGTATTTTCTTCAAAGTCCATAAAATATTCGCAATTCGCTTCATAGTTATGGTTGTATAAAGAAATAAAACCCCAGGCCACACAACATTGTTCTACCTCCGTTCCCCATTCAAAAATATAATTATGAAGTTCAGTCTGATCCAAAAGCTTACGCTCATCGGCACTCATTACTAGCACAGACGACCTTTCTACTATTTTCATTGGGGGAAGGTCAACTCTTGTGAATACGCCACGGCCTTTTTCCGAAGTTTGGTCAATATAAAGGAAATGTGCAATCTTTATTTGCATGTGTAAATTATTTGATTATAAGTTGGGGACAAAATGAAGAACCCATGATTTACAAGTGAATCATGGGTTTAGCAAATTCAATTGTTTAATTTTCATTTAACTGAGGCTCTACCCAAACGCTACTGTCTTTAAGGAGTTTGATTAATTCTTCTACTGCGATATCACTGTCCAAAGCTCGTTTTACCACTTCTTTGCCCCGATATAAAGTTATTTTCCCCACGCCACTGCCCACATAGCCGAAATCCGCATCCGCCATTTCTCCCGGACCATTGACAATACAACCCATGATCGCGATTTTTACGCCTTTCAAATGATTGGTCCTTGCCCTTATTTTTGCAGTTGTTTCCTGAAGGTCAAATAATGTGCGTCCACAACTGGGACAAGAAATGTATTCCGTTTTTGAAATCCTGGTCCTTGACGCTTGCAAGATGGAAAATGAAGTGGCGTTTAAGAAAGCCTCAATATTTTCGTTGTTTTCATAATTTCGGCCTTGCAAAGTTTGTTTTTCCGAAAAAACGGCTTGCATTTTTTGATATGCATTTTCTTTTAAGCTAAGGCAAATGCCATCTCCAAACCCTTCTATAAGTAGTGCGCCACATTCTGTCGCAAAATGAATTAAATGTTCATCGGCGGTTTGCCAATTGCTTTCGGTGCATAAAATTACCGGATTCTGAATGTTTTGTTTTTCCAAATACCAAAACAAATTTCGGATAGATGCCATCGCTTTTTTTGCCTCGCTTTTGACGCATAAAACTACGGAAGAATCGTTTTTTATAGTCCTTAAAAAATCCGAATTGTCCGAATCGGCATTGATTTGAACAAAATTCAAAGTGCTTTTTGTTTCTGCTTTCAAAAATCCTTCAACAGTAAAAAGTGGGAAATACTTTGTTTTGTCCTTGGCTTTTTCCCAGTTTTCAGGCGTGGTGATTACTTTTAAAGTCCCTGGTAATGCAAAAGAAAATTCTGCTTCCTTTGTAAGGATATAATCTGCCGCCGAATCGCTGATGGCCCATTTATCCCTAAATTCGTTGTATCTGTAACCTATGCCGGGCAGTATTTGGGGCCTTATTTTTTCTATTTCCCTTAAATCCGAAATTACGACCGGGACATGTTTTCCACCGATATTCCCTAATTCAAAAGTGGTCCTTCTGCTGTAAGTTTTTTTGAATTTATTAAGAAAATCATGGAGTTCTTGTCCTGCTAAATCCTCGGCATGTTCAACATCGTATCTTTTCACTAAATCCACACAAACGGGGATTTCCAATTCCGGCTCTTCTGTAAGACTTACCCTTACTGTATCCCCAATGCCATCTTCCAATAAAGTCCCAATGCCCAACGCGCTTTTTACCCTTCCATCTTCGCCATCGCCGGCTTCTGTAACGCCTAAATGCAAAGGATAACATTCGCCGAATTCCGAATTCATTACCTGAACCAAAAGTCGGTATGCCTGCACCATAACTTGTGGGTTACTTGATTTCATGCTCAATACAATATTATGAAAATCTTCCTTTCGGGCAATCCTCAAAAATTCCATGGCACTTTCCACCATCCCCATCGGCGTATCGCCATATCTGCTCATAATCCTGTCGCTCAAAGAACCATGATTAGTGCCAATACGCATTGCCGTACCGTTTTCTTTGCAGATTTTTATTAAAGGTGTAAAGCGTTTTTGAATGCGATCCAGCTCTTCCTGATATTCGGCATCTGTATAATTTATGGTTTCAAATTTCTTTTTATCGATATAATTCCCCGGATTTATCCTTACTTTTTCCACAATCCGCGCAGCAATTTCAGCGGCATTTGGCGTAAAATGAATATCGGCAACCAAAGGGACATGATATCCTTGCCGGTTCAATTCATCTTTAATGTTTCTTAAATTTTCCGCTTCTTTTTTACTTGGTGCCGTAATCCTCACCAATTCCGAACCTGCTTCTATACATCGGATCGTTTGAGTCACGGTGGCTTCCGTATCCATCGTGTCCGGTGTGGTCATCGTTTGTACCCGGATGGGATGATTATTGCCCAATAATAAATTTCCAATTTTTACTTCCCGGGTCTTTAATCTTTTATAAGGTTCGGCGGTATATTGCATGTCAAATTAAGTCGTTAAACGGCTACAAAGTTAGCAAGAAGAAATCAGATTGGAATTTTGATTTCATATTATCAAGATTACCATTCTAAATAAAAATTCTGAGGGATTGCGTAATTTGCGCTCAATAATTTATTTTTATGCAACCTATTGGTATTTTTGATTCAGGATTTGGCGGATTAACGGTTTTTAAATCCATTGTGCAAGTACTTCCTCAATATGATTATATTTATTTAGGCGACAATGGAAGGGCTCCTTATGGAAATCGATCTTTTGAAACTGTTTACCAATATACCCTAGAATGCGTAAAATGGTTTTTCAAACAAAATTGCCCATTAGTGATTATTGCCTGCAATACTGCCTCGGCAAAGGCTTTGCGCAGTATCCAACAAAATGATTTACCAAAAATTGATCCTCAAAAAAGAGTTTTGGGCGTGATCCGTCCAACTGCGGAAATTATTGGCGATTTTTCAAAAACAAAAAATGTGGGCATTCTGGGCACTAATGGAACAGTAAATTCCGGTTCTTATTTGAATGAAATCGAACATTTTTTCCCGGAAATAAAAGTATTCCAACAAGCTTGTCCCTTATGGGTCCCATTTATTGAGAATAAGGATTATCAAGGTGATGGCGTTGATTATTTTATCCAAAAAGACATTGAATCCCTTTTCGGGCAAAGCCCGGATATCGACACCGTTTTATTGGCATGTACCCATTATCCTTTGTTGGAAAATAAAATCAGGAAATTTTTGCCGGCAAATGTGACTTTAGTAAGTCAGGGTGAAATCGTGGCTAAAAGTTTAAAAGATTACTTAAGCCGCCACGAAGAAATCAACCCAAAAATCAGTCAGGGCGGTTCTAAACGGTTTCTCACAACGGATTCCGTTCAGGATTTTGAAGAACATGCCTCCATTTTTTTTGGTGAAGAAGTGAAGGCGGAATTTGTGAATTTGTCCAAAGATTAATTGCTTGTCTAACGATTATATAAAAATATTTCTGAATCCATAAAATGGGAATAATTGTTGAAAACTGAAAATTACCGTACTTCTCAAATGAAGTATAATGTCTGAATATATTACCTTAAACTTTTCTTGAACACTATATCACTATATTTATCATGGAATTGCGGCGTGCATAATGATATAGTTTATGATACGGTAACACATGCTAAAGTAATATTTACGCGGCAAAACTTAAAATATATCCAAGTGGGTTTCTCGTTAAGGCTGAAAAAAACTTAGAATGGCAATGCAATGATGGATATTTTCACTATATTTAAACCTTAATTGCAAATCTGGAAAGATAAATAATTATAGAGATAGTTAAAAATAACCCAAATCTCAAAGTGTAAAATATTTTTAAGCATTATGGCCGGTACATTTTCCCAAATCTATATTCAATATGTTTTTGCCGTAAAAGGCAGGCAAAATTTTTTACAAAAACTTTGGCGCGATGAAGTTTTCAAATACATTGCCGGAATCATTAAGGGTAAAAATCAAAAACCTATTATAATTAATGGAGTTGCTGATCATGTTCATGTATTTGTAGGCATAAAGCCGTCGATGAACATTTCTGATTTAGTAAGAGATGTAAAGAATAACTCATCAAATTTTATCAATGAACAAAAGTGGGTAAAGGAAAAATTTTCCTGGCAAGAGGGCTATGGAGCATTCTCGTATGCACATTCGCAAATTGAAAATGTTTATCAATATATTTTAAATCAAGAAGAACATCATAGAAATAAAACATTCAAAGAAGAATATCTGGATTTCCTTCAAAAATTTCAAATCGAATACAATGAAAAATATTTGTTTGATTGGCTGGACAATGAATAACTATATCACCTCCTTCGGGGTTTTACTAAATATATCTAGGTTTTTTCTATAATAGTGTCATCCCTTTGGGATTTTTTAAATGAATAAATTTTGAGGAATTTCCTTTTTAATTTTCGCATTACTTTGGTAAAGAAAGGCGTATAGAAAAAATGAACTCTTCTTATTTGCTCTTTAAGTATTGATAAGATAAATTCCCAAGGGATGAAAATGATTATAGAAAAAAATGAATTATGCCTATTTGCTCTTTAAGTATTGATAAGATAAATCCCCAAGGGATGAAAATGATTATAGAAAAAATGAACTCTTCCTATTTGCTCTTTAAGTATTGATAAGATAAATCCCCAAGGGATGAAAATGATTATAGAAAAAAATGAACTATGCCTATTTGTTCATCAAGTATTGATAATATAAATAACCCGAAGGGAATGAAATGATTATAGAAATAAGAGGGGCAATGCGCATTCGTCAAGCTTTGGGATAGGCAATTTATTTATTATCATGAAACAATCCCGAAGGGATGAAATGATTATAGAAATAAAATTACAGAAATCAACCCCAACCCAGAATGGGTGAAATAAAAGAAGATCACTCGCCGTCATGTTTCAATGCGCTTTCGGATCTAAGGTTTAAAAATCAAGTATCTTATTTCCACCCGCAATTCGTAATTTTGTAAGCATTCAAAATACCAACGATTACTTTAATGATACAAATCCTGTATAATCCTCAATGTTCAAAAAGCAATTGTGCTTTAGCTTATTTGAAGGAAGAAAACATACAATTCGAAGTCCTGAATTATTTGCATAAACCTTTGATGGTAAACGAAATACAAACTATTTTACAACAGATTGGTATCCCTGCCGCAGCATTGATTCGGAAATCGGAACCACTCTATAAAGAAAAATATGCGGAAAAATCGTTTTCAGAGCAAGAATGGATTGAAATCATGGCAGAAAACCCGATTTTAATTGAACGGCCGATTATTATTAAAGACAACAAAGCGGTGATTGGCAGGCCAATTGAAAAAGTGTATGCATTATTAAATGATGAAAGTATTTCAAAAGAAAAATAAATGTCTGAAAATATAGAAGTATTTGGGGCGCGTGTCCATAACCTTAAAAATATAGATGCGCAAATACCAAAAAATAAATTGGTGGTCATTACCGGATTAAGTGGCAGCGGAAAATCATCTTTAGCTTTCGATACAATTTATGCGGAAGGCCAAAGGCGGTATATAGAAAGCTTTTCAGCTTATGCACGGCAGTTTTTGGGCGATCTGGAACGGCCGGATGTGGATAAAATTACCGGACTTTCCCCCGTTATTTCCATCGAACAAAAAACAACTAACCGGAATCCCCGCTCAACGGTGGGAACAGTAACGGAAGTTTACGATTTCCTGCGTTTGCTGTTTGCCAGGATCGGAACAGCTTTCAGTTATGAAACCGGGAAAGAAATGCAGCGCTTTTCTGAAGAAGAAATAGCGCAACACATCAAGGAAAACCTGAAAGATCAAAAAATAATCTTACTTGCACCTGTAATTCGTGGTCGGAAAGGGCATTATCGTGAATATTTTGAACAGTTACAAAAGCAAGGTTATCTCAAAGTCAGGGTGGATGGCAAAATTGTGGACTTGAAACCAAAAATGCAATTGGACCGATATAAAATCCACGATATTGAATTGGTCATCGACCGTTTGGCAGTTACGGAAGAAATGAATTTGCGCCTGAAACAAAGTTTGCAAAAAGCACTGGATTTAGGCAAAGGATTGTTGTTTATTGAAAACCATGATACGGGAGAATTGGTTCAATACAGCAAACATTTGATGGATGCGGAAAGCGGTTTATCTTATGAAGATCCTTCGCCAAATGCGTTTTCTTTTAATTCGCCTTATGGCGCATGTCCTACCTGCAAAGGCTTGGGAGTAGTGCACCGTATCAATTTGGAAGAAGTAATTACAGATAAAAAACAAACCATTTCAAAAGGCGGCATCGTACCATTGGGCGAAGCCCGTGAAGCGGGAAGCTGGCAACAGGCGGCGGCATTTGCAAAAAAAAATAAGATTCCTCTAAACAAACCCATTCACGAAATCCCGGAAAATCAAATCAACCTGATGCTTTTCGGGAATGAAGAAGGTATAATTACTTATCAGGCGGCTGAAGAAAATAATTATCGTTATTTAAGGAACAACAGTGATTTTGAAGGTGTGGTGAATATGGTTTTGCGTTGGTTTGATGAGTCCACTTCTGATTATATCCACAATTGGGCAGAACAATTTATGGTGTTGGATAATTGTCCTGATTGTCTTGGTGCGAAGCTGAAAAAAGAAAGCTTATGGTTCCGTGTGGCTGGCAAAAATATTTCAGAATATGGACAAATGTCTTTACAGGAATTGCAACATTCATTGGAAGGCATTGAACAAAAATTCAATAAAAAACAAAACACGATTGCCAAAGATATTTTGGTTGAAATCCGCGACAGGCTTAGCTTCCTCTTAGAAGTTGGATTGCATTATTTATCCCTGAACCGACCTACAAGAACTTTGAGTGGCGGTGAAAGTCAGCGAATAAGACTGGCGACGCAAATCGGCTCTCAGTTAATGGGCATCACTTATATTTTGGATGAACCATCCATCGGTTTGCATCAGCGCGATAATCAAAGATTGATCAAAGCATTAAAAAGCTTGAGGGACAGTGGGAATTCCGTGTTGGTCGTGGAGCATGACAAAGACATCATGCTGGCGGCAGATTATTTGATGGACATGGGACCGGCTGCCGGTTTTTATGGCGGTAAGATTGTTGCAGAAGGTACGCCGGAAGAAGTTTTGAAAACAAATTCCATCACTGCAAGATATTTGAACAACAAAGATAAAATTGAAGTTCCCAAAGAAAGGAGAAAAGGGAATGGCGATTTCATCAAGTTAAAAGGCGCAACGGGAAATAACCTGAAAAATGTCAACCTTTCTCTTCCTTTAGGTTCGTTTATTTGTGTTTCCGGCGTTTCGGGAAGCGGGAAAAGTACCTTGATTAATGAAACGCTTTATCCCATCCTGTCGCGCCATTGCTATCCGCAGTCCAAAATGCAGGCATTGCCTTATAAGAAAATTGAAGGTTTGGAAAAAGTGGACAAGGTCATTGAAATAGACCAAAGTCCGATTGGGCGCACGCCACGAAGCAATCCGGCTACTTATTGCGGGTTCTTTACGGATATCCGCCAACTTTTTGCACAAATCCCCGAAGCAAAAATAAGAGGTTATAACCCCGGCAGGTTTTCGTTCAATGTAAAAGGTGGAAGATGTGAAACCTGCCGTGGTGGCGGAATGCGTGTCATCGAAATGAATTTTTTGCCAGATGTATATGTACCTTGCGAGACTTGTAATGGCAGAAGATACAACCGCGAAACTTTAGAAATACGATACAAAGGCAAGTCCATTTATGATGTATTGAACATGACTGTTTCCGAAGCTGCTGATTTCTTCAAAAATATCCCTTCATTATACCGGAAAACAAAAACACTGAATGATGTGGGTTTAGGTTACATCACTTTAGGTCAAAGTGCGGTAACGCTGAGTGGCGGCGAAGCACAGCGGGTAAAATTAGCAACGGAACTTTCCAAAAAAGACACCGGAAAAACAGTTTATATCCTCGACGAACCAACCACCGGGTTACATTTTGAAGACATCAAGCATTTACTGGCAGTCCTGAATAAATTAGTGGATCGGGGAAATACCGTAATTGTGATAGAACACAATTTAGACATGATTAAAGTTGCGGATTTCGTTGTAGATATTGGTCCTGAAGGTGGAAATGGCGGCGGCGAAATCGTATGCAGCGGTACGCCGGAAAAAATTGCGAAATGCAAGGAAAGTTTTACAGGGATTTATTTGAAAGAGGAGTTGGGGTAGGATTTTAATAATCTCGTTTTGATGGATGGGCACACGAAGGGATTCGTGCGCCAGCAAAGAACTTGACACTTTATATTCCCCCGCCTTTGTTGGTGTGTTTTCACTAACAAAAATCCTACATTTTGCTTATTCTTTTTTTTAAATTCAAAGCATAAATTTATTAGAACCTAATTCAGGAAAAATGTACACATTATTAAAATGAATTTGTTTTCCAAAAATTATTTTTTAAATTTACATGAACATTTAATAAATTTCGTGGAAATTGGATTTGAATGTTTTAAAACATTTTTATGAAAATAAGAAGAATAATATTATTGTGCTTTTTGGCATTTTTATTTAACAGTCGTAATTTACATGCTTCTGAATACCATAATTATATTAATAAAGCAGAAAATAGCATTATAATAAATAATCCTGCCGCCGCGCTGAAATTTTACGAATTAGCATTTAAAGAGGTGGACTTTCCATTGGCTAAGGATTTGAACAATGCACTATTGCTTAGCATTAAAGAAAAGCAACCCGACGAAGCCTTGAAATTTGCTATTGCATTAGCCCAAAAAGGTGTAGGGCTTAAGTTTTTTCTTGAAAATAAGAAATTGGAATCCTTAAAGGAAAACGCCAAAGAATGGAATAAGATTATCCAAAGTGCCACAACATCCAAAAAATTTATAAATACTGAAAATAAAGAAGTGCTTGACCAGATTGACAGCTTGGTATCTAGTAGTGCTAAAGCAAGAAAAGAACTTAGATATTTAGCTTTTAATAAAAAAGAACTCAGACAAAAAACTGTACATGAAGTGTACCATTGCGGAGCAGATCTTGAAATGATATTCAATAAATATGGGTATTTAAGCGAAGAGTATATTGGTGTTACCATGTTGAATGATACGACGATTAATCCACTACCAGCTTTTGCCCTTATTATAAAAAATCAATTAATGTATACTGAATTTGGTGTTTATGACATGACTGGTTTAAACAAATACTTATATTCTGCCTTACTTGACAACAAAATTGATCCACAAGTTTATGCACTTTTCCAATCTGGTGGAATTAGTATGGATTTAGGTATTCACGTTATTTTGAATTGAATAACAAACTTTATACCCAAAATAGTTTTGACAAAATAAAAATCAATAAGAAGAGAATGGAGATTCATCTTTGTACAATTGAAACATCTTTAAAGAAAAGTAATTTTCTGCTTTGCAATCCTCAAACACCATTTATAATCGTAGATTATTCATTATATACTCCCGATAAAGTGAACCATGAGGAAATAATCAGCCACATGGACAGGTATAAAATTATAAAAGAATCTTTCCCGGTATGTGCTAATCCTTAGTTTTCACTTTTACTTATTAGCACTACTAATTAATCCAACTACCTAAAGTATGAATACACTTTCAAAAATCCTCGTTCTATTTATTTTACTGATTCCCTCTCTTGCTTTTTCTCAAAATAGTATCGGGGATAAATACTACGCACTGATAAATAAAGGATATGAGGCATTTTACCTTGCCGGTAATATCGTTAAAGCGGATTCATTTTTTGAGGAAGCGAATAAAATTAGGAAACCTATTTCTTATGATGCAATTAATATAGCGAAGGTTTACATTGCTGCAAATGACATTAACGGATATATAAAAAGCCAAAAATGGGTATACGAAACCGCAGGATCAACGCTCATTGAAGATACAAGTTCGAAAATGTATATTGCGCTAAAGAAAAGTGATGTTTATTCCAATAGACGAAATATGATTCAAAATCATCAAGGCTTTTATTCTACTCTATTTATGGCCAAAGTAAACGAGCTATTGGGCATAGACCAGTTTGTAAGGCAATTGCCTAAAACAGAATATAATTCTGAACTATTCCTCTTTGCCGATAGCTTTAATTACGCAAAACTTGTAGAAGAAATAGATAATTGGGGCTTCCCTTCCATACTTAATATTGATAATGTCACACTGGATAGATTAAGTTTGTTGTATATGCATTGCAGCCCAAGAAACGACTCGATTTATGGGAACAAGTATTTTGAAAAACTATATACACAAGAGTATAATAAAGGCAATCTGTCAAATACCCTAATTCCTAAGCGCATTGAAAGGAATGCAATTAATGAAGGGGATCAACTTTTTGGATTTTATACCAAAAGGCTGAATGGGAAAAAATTTTATGAACCTATAAAGGATATAAAGTCGGTTGACAGTTTGAGGATGCAATTTGGCCTTCCGATACTTGCAATTGATGCGATTCAGAATAATATAGAACTTCCAAATAATTATAGTGTTAATGATAAATATACATATCTCAAAGGACGATGATTTACAATGTTATAATTGACTCATGAAAGGGACTTCAAATCATTTACCTCAAGGCATATAAGGAAAGAAATTGAAAAGGACAGGTTTAAAAGATTCAAGAAATACAGATTGGCAATTCTGGCAACAACATAACCATCCTATAGAATTGAACAATTATGAGATTACTTTGAAAAGGCTAAATTATATCCATAATAATCCTGTTGTTTCTGGATTTGTGGATTGAGAAGAAAATGGTCTCACAATAGTGCTGGAAATTATTATAGAATTAAACAGGGACCTTTAGACTTGATTTTATTGAAAGATAAGAATTCACTGTCTTTAACTCCATCTCTGATTTTAGCGGGACGCTAAGACCTAACATTAAAGGCCTTAGCGAGACGCTAAGACCAATGTCAGACCAGGAGAATAGCCCCTATTTCAAAATACCCCTTACTTCTTTTTCCTAATCTTAATAAATGCCCTTTTCCCAATCTTGTTATATGCAATAATCTCATAGGATTTATCACCATCTTCAATCGTGATATTTGCCGTATTGGGCGGTTGGCTGCCCTCGTTTAATGCTGCTATGCTGATAGTGTTGATCTGCTCGCCGTCTAAGGTTAGCTCCAATGTTTTCTTTTCATTTTTCAGGGTGTAATCTGTCAGCACATTTAGGTTGTTGAATGATACTGTTACACGGTCGCCATCTTCCTGACTGCCATCCCAAATAGTGAGCAATACCTTATCTGAGTTCCATTCATAAACGACCTCTTTACCTTCCGTAATCTTTGCGGGCGGTAAAGCCGCCGGCTTTTTAGTTTCGACAGCCGGTTTATTTTCGGCAGCTTCCTTTCTTTTGTTTTCTGCCATTAACTGATTGAGCTTTTGAGTTGGGTTTATTGCCGGACTTTTAAAAGCTGTTGTGGTAGTGGTATTGGGTTTTCGCTCCGGAGTCTCTGGAATTTGATCAGAAAAAAGCTTATTGATTTCTTCTTTATTGCCGAATAAAATGGTTCCGGTGCTGCACATCCCGCCGTTGTCAATCGTTTGAGTAATCAAAGTGCCTTTCAACGCCTGATCTTCCTTGTTGAAGGCGAGATTAGATTCCACCAGGCAAATGACGGCTTTACTTTTGAAGTTATTGTTGTAGATAATGTTCTTCTCCAAAAGGTTTAAAGTTTTTTGGACCTTGTCCCTTTTGGCAATGACCGCAGTTTTCACTTCATTGTTCAGCGTTTTATAAATATAGGAATAGCCGCTCAAATAATTCCCTGTGGAATCTTTGAGTTCTAATTTATAGGTGAACGATTCGCCACCTTGAACACCCATGTAACCCGTGAGGACATAGGTGTTTTTTTCTTGTGCAAAAATGTTATTCCCAATCAATAAACACAATAAAACCGTTCCGGTAATTTTCAAAAACTGCATTTATGAAATTGATTTTTCTGGTCTCATTTGTGGGAAAAATAAGACATCCTGGATAGAAGGCTGTCCCGTTAAGATCATTGCCAAACGGTCTATTCCAAAACCAATGCCCGATGTTGGCGGCATGCCATATTCCAATGCACGCAAGAAATCATAATCAATAAACATGGCTTCGTCGTCACCGCGTTCCATCAGTTTTACCTGCTCTTCAAATCTTGCCCTTTGATCTATTGGGTCATTCAATTCGGAATAAGCATTTGCCAGTTCCTTGCCGTTGACGATCAATTCAAAACGCTCTACCAAACCTTCCTTTTCCCGGTGCTTTTTGGTTAGTGGGCTCATTTCTATCGGATAATCAATGATAAAAGTGGGTTGGATATATTTTGCTTCACATTTTTCCCCAAAAAGTTCATCTACTAATTTCCCCCTTCCCATACTTGGGTCAGTGGGCACATTTAATTTTTTACAAGTTTCGCGAAGTTCCTCTTCGTTCATTTTGCTGATGTCGATTCCGGTATGCTCTTGAATCGCTTCATAAATAGTTATTCTTGGATAAGGTGCTTTAAAATCAATTTCGTTGTTTCCGATTGTTGTTTTTGAAGTCCCGTTAGTGGCGATGGCGGTTTTTTCCAGCAATTGCTCGGTCGTATCCATCATCCAATAATAATCTTTGTAGGCAGCATAAAATTCCAAAACGGTAAATTCAGGGTTATGCGTCCTGTCCATGCCTTCATTCCTGAAATTGCGGCTAAACTCATAAACGAAATCAAAACCACCGACAATCAATCTTTTCAAATACAATTCATTGGCAATCCTTAAATATAAAGGCATGTCCAAAGCGTTATGATGCGTTGCAAATGGCCTTGCTGCCGCACCGCCTGGGATAGTTTGTAAAACCGGTGTATCTACTTCCAATGCACCTCTTTCATTTAAAAAAGCACGGATTTCATTTTTCATTTTCGTGATTTTCACGAATGTTTCTTTTACGCCTGGATTCACGATTAAATCTGCATAGCGCTGACGGTAGCGAAATTCAGGATCCGTAACCGCATCAAAAACCTCACCTTCTTTTTCCTTGACAACAGGAAGCGGATGCAGCGATTTGCTCAATAGCGTAAAAGATTCCACATGAATGGAAATCTCTCCGGTTTTGGTAATGAAAGCGTAACCTTTAATGCCAATAAAATCCCCGATATCCAAAAGCTTTTTCCAGACGGTATTGAACATGGTTTTGTCCTCCTCAGGACAAATGTCGTCACGACGGATATAGATTTGGATTTTTCCAACGCTATCCTGGATAACGCCAAAATTTGCTTTCCCCATATCCCGAACACTCATCAACCTGCCCGCAATAGAAATCTTTTGAAATTGCTCTTTTGTCTCTTCGGAATAGTTTTGTTTTATCTCTTCGGAAGTATGCGTAATTTCAAATAAAGGTGCCGGATAAGGATTAATCCCCAGTTTATATAATTCGGCTAATTTCTCGCGACGGATGATTTCCTGTTCACTAAGGTTTTGCATTATTTTGTTTTTTTTTGCTCACAAAGGCACAACGGCCCAAAGTGGTTCTTTTTATTTGTTCGTAAATAATTAAATTTCAATCTCAAATCTCAAATCTCATGTCTAAAAAGACTAATTCAAATGAGCCGTACTTAACTGTTTCAGGTGTTTTTCCCATCGCCAGGCAGTTTCCATCATTTTATCAACATCGTATTTTGGTTTCCAGCCTAGTTTATTTTTGGCTTTTTGGCTGTTGGCGTAAATGGAAATTACATCTCCCGGCCTGCGTGGTCCAATTTCAAAATTTAATTTTATATGCGCTGTTTTTTCAAATGCAGTAATGAGTTCTAAAACGCTGACCCCATTTCCAGTCCCCAAGTTAAACACTTCACAATCACTGTCTAAAGAGCCTTCTATGGATTTATTGATGGCTAAAGTATGCGCATGAGCAATGTCCGAAACATGGATATAGTCACGGATGCAAGAACCATCTCTCGTATCATAATCAGTTCCGAAAACAGTCATTTTGGGTCTGATTCCAATTGCTGTTTTTGTAATTACGGGAACTAAGTTTTCAGGTGCTTCATTGTATTCGCCGATGAGGCAGGATTCATGTGCGCCAACAGGATTGAAATAACGCAAAAGGATGATCTTAAACCCTGGATTGGCAACAGAAAAATGTTCGCAGATATTTTCACCCATTTGCTTCGTGCGCGCATAAGGCGATTCCGCATTCTGGAAAGGCACACTTTCCGTAACCGGTAATACATCAGTATTTCCATAAACGGAACAGGAAGAAGAGAATACAAAATGCCGGACTTCATATTCTTTGGCACATTGTAAAATATTCAGTAAAGAAGTCAGGTTATTCCGGAAATAAAGCAATGGCTTTTCCACGGATTCTGGAACGCTTTTATAAGCGGCAAAATGAATGATGCCTTCAATATCAGGATTTTCTTCAAATACTGCACCTAAATCTTCCAAATTACATAAATCGATATTATAATTTTTGATCGTTTTGCCTATGATGGCATTGACGCCGAGCAATAATTCCTGAAATCCCCGGGACAAGTTATCAATGGAAATGACTTCATGACCATTGTCGATTAAATCGACAATGGTATGACTTCCAATATATCCGCAACCCCCTGTTACTAATATTTTACTCATGATTATTTATTTAAAATCAACCAACTCAATATCAAAAATCAAGACCGCATTAGGTTCAATTCTTGGTGCAGCACCGCGTTCGCCATAAGCTAAATGGGAAGGAATATAAAAAGTAGCCTTTCCACCTTTTTTCAATAATGGAACTGCTTCATCCCAACCGGCAATCACCTGATGCGCACCTACTCCAAAAGTGAATGGTTCAACATGTTTGAATTCAGGATCAACATTAGAATCGAATTTCTTGCCTTCCAAATCCATTCCTGTATAATTTACAGTTGCTTGCTGTCCTTCTTTCGGAGCTTCGCCAGTGCCTTCTTTCTGCATCACGAAATACAAGCCACTTGCTGTTTTTTGGAAATTAGTGATGCCTTTCTTTTTGAAATATTCTTGTAAAATTTCGTCGTCGATTTTGGATTGGCCCGCTTGTTTAGAAGTGGCTTCTTTTTCCATTTGTTCCGCTGTTTTCACATCAAACATTTTCACTTCCCAAGTGGCATAATCACCTGGCTTTGCCCATTCTGGCTTCGGTTGTCCTGAGCGAGCGGCTAAAGTATCCATATTCATCCTGAAAATCATACTGTCACCGGCTTTCATTATCATTAATCCTTCCATTAAATCACCTTTCATTTGTGGTGCCTGGAACTGTTGCGAAACGGGTTTATGTTCGTTCATGGCATTGGTATTGATCAAAACACTGTCGCCGATTTTGAAAATAACGCTGAGTTCGCCAAAATCGCCAACTTTTGGCGTAACCGTACCATTTCCTTTAGTGATATATTTGTATTCCAACCCGTTCGGGTTAGTTTCAAATTTATCGGAACCTTTTGCGCTGCAGGAAGATGCGAATAATACGCCTCCCAATAATAATGCTGATGATAATTTCATTTGTGTCTTTTTGTTAGGTTTGAATGTTTAATTTAAATGTAAAAGATTTTTTATTTTGGTTTTCACTTGTTCCAGACTTTCTTTGGATTGCCCTCCGGCAGCGTTGAGATGGCCGCCGCCATTGAAATGTTCCCTTGCGAATGAGCTGACATCAATAGTACCCTTACTTCGGAAAGATAATTTCACTTCGTCCTTCCTTTCTATAATTAAAATAGACTTTTCTATTCCGGCTATGCTCAATGGATAATTGACCATGCCTTCAGTATCGGCTGTTCCACTGCCTAATCTCTTGATTTCTTCATTTGAAATAGCAATAAGGCCCGTTTTTTGTTCCGGATAAATTTCCATTTTCTCGTATAAAACGAAGCCTAAAAACCGCATTCTCTTTTCACTCCAGCTATCATAAATTTGGTCATGGATCAAGCTGTGTTGAAATCCACGGCTTTTAAAATCGGCAACCATCGTATGCACCGAACCGGTTGTGGAAGAGAACCTGAACGATCCCGTATCCGTCATCATACCCGTATAAAGGCATTGCATGATTGCTTCGTTCAATAGATCCGCACCTTTATCCAACAGGATAAAATCATAAATCATTTCGCAGGTGCTGCTTTTTTCAGGTGCCGAAACGCCATAAATAAAGACATCAGCTTCGGGCAGCAAATGATGGTCGATTAATATTTTTGGTTGTGGGGCTTCACGCAATGCGGCTTCCATTGCTTTTATGCGACTTAAACTGTTGAAATCCAGACAAAAGATCAAATCACAATCTGACAATACCTGTAATGCTTGTTTGGGTTCCGATTCAAAATTCAAAACGGTTTCAATTCCCGGCATCCATTGCAAAAAATCCGGCACTTCTGATGGGGAAACGACCGTTACTGAATGCCCTTTTTGAATCAAATAATGATATAAGCCTAAGGACGATCCCAATGCATCACCATCAGGTTTATGATGTGTGGTAATAAAAATTTTCTTTGGTGAATCCAATAAAGGTAATGCCGCTGAAATGTCTAACATAATATATTTTAAATTCAGGAATCAATCCCTGAAATGAGCGCAAAAATAAGATAAAAAAGGTTAATGAGAAATGCTTTAATTTAAGGGCAATTATTTAAAATCAAAAGTGATCGTGCCAAATTCTTCCGGTTTCGCATTTGCCGCTTTATTGAATTTTACACTTTTTAGCTTTTCCTCGGCAAGTTTTTTAATTTCCGAATTTGCGGCAGATTTAATGGAATGCTTTATAATTTCCCCATTTGGATTAACGGTTACGGCAACCACAACCTTGCCGCCTTGCTGAAAGCTGGCATCTTTGTCGGGTCTTGAAACCAAAGTCCGATTGTTTAAGGAATAACTCATATTTCCATTTCCAGGCGTTCCTTTATAATTTTTTGCACCAACGGTTCCTCCGGGAACGCCCATATCGCCCTCGCCAGTCCCAATGCCTTCATTGCCCCCGGCATTGTTATTTTGCGCACTATTGCCGCCTTTCCCATTAAATCCCTGAAAAACATATTTTGCTTCTTGTGGTTTGGTTATGGGTTTAGAAACAGTTTTATTGTTGTTCTCCACGGTTACTTTAGCTTTTTCATTCTTCTTCTTAATATTGATGGCTGTTGCGTTTACATCCTCTGAAGTATGCACTTCCTTTGAAATGTCCTTTGATTTTTCATTGTTGGCAGTAGCCGCCACGGGAATTTCCATAGCCGCTGCCGGGTCTTCTTTATTTTCTGGTTGATCCGTTCCAAATCCATTTTCAGTTGTACCCAAATTAACCTCCATTCCCATTTCTTCAATGGGTTCCTGTGCGGGCATTTGATATTTGAAAAGAAGGAAAAAGAGCAATAAGAGGACATGGATACCAACTGTTATTGCAATGGCTTTCGTATCTTTTTTTTGTTCAAAAGTCATGTTTGTTATTTCTGGATAAGATGAATGGTTTATTGAGATTCCATAAAGTACGGAATAATTTTTTTAAATCCCGTCAAAATTAAGCAATATTAGCGGATTAAATATTTAAGCGCAATAAGAATTCCATGGTGTTTGATGCCTGATTTACTTAAAAAAACAAAAAATGCGTTGTATTTAGAGAAATCAACCTATTTTCGCAATGTAATTTTAATCTTTTTTGAATGAAATCCTTCTTGTTGGTTCTTTTTATTGCATTGAATTGTTCCGTATTGTCGTATGCCCAAGATAACGCATGCAACGACAAACAGTTGCACAGTGAACTGGTTACTTTAAATCAAAATTTTGAAAAGCAGGGATTTTCGGTGCAGCAGTTTAGTACCATGGACATGCCCGAGAAAGCTTATGTGCCTATTACCGTTTCCATGAAACAAGGGAAAATGTATCAAATTAATTTTCTCGCAAATCCTGATTTTCAAAATTATTCCATGGTTTTGATTGATAAAGACAAAAAAGAATTGATCAAAATAAAAGTGAAAAGCAAAAACACAGAAGAACATTTTACTTCTAAAAGCTTTGTAGCACCTTATACGGGCAGCTATTGGTTGATTTTGACTCAGAAGGTAAAAGGGGAAAAAAGCGCATGCGGAGGATTGAGCATTTTGGAATCCGGGAAATAAGGAATATTTGAAGATTTATTGAATGGAATTTCATGTTGAAACGAAAAATAAGAAATTTATTAAATTTAAGGGAAGATTTAAGCTTTTCCTTTTATGTCATCGATTTCATTTTCCGAAAAATGCTTCGTCAGAATAAAGGTGTGAAATGGGCAATCCATCATTCAAGTACGATTAGGTGTCCTGAGCGTTTGGAATTTGGGGAAGGTTGCTGGCCCGGTGATTCGCCGAATGTTTATATTAATGCAATTAATGGCATTTCGATTGGGCATTATACAAATTTAGGACCTAATGTCAGTATTATTTCCGCCAATCATGATTTTGTAAATAATCGCCAACATACGCAAGCTGCGTCCATAAAAATCGGCAATTATTGTTGGCTAGGCTCGGGTGCCGTTGTTCTACCTGAAGTTTGTTTAGGGGATTTTACGGTGGTTGGCGCGGGAGCAATTGTTACCAAAAATTTTGAAGAGGGCTACTGCGTATTGGCTGGTAATCCGGCTAAAATCATTAAATATTTGAATAAAGATAATTGTTTGTTATTTGCCAAAACCTCACAAGCATAGTTCCTTTTTAAGCAACGCCGCTTTCATTTTCTTAAATAGATTATTTATCACTTTGGCCACATTGTTGGTCATGTATTTCTATTCGCATAAGTTAAGTCAAAATGATTACGGCCAATATCAAGGTTTTTGGACACAGTTAAATGTATTTAATGCCATTGTGGGATTGGGGATTGCAATATTTGTAATCAGCTACAATCCAAGCAAATTGATTTCTTTTTTCAAAAAAATTAAGGTCAGGAATTTTCTGTATTATTTTCTTTTCCTGATTGCATCCGGACTTGCTTTTGGAATACTTCAATACAAAAGCGACCTGAATATTTTTTATGTCTTGTTCTTTTTAATCGCATTTTCATTTTCCAATATTTCAGATGCACTATTAATTGTTTTTCGAAAGTTTAAGATATTGATTATTATAAACATATTGTATGCACTTGCATTTTTTCTTATTCATTACTTTTTCTTATTTCGTGCATTTAATTTAAACTTACTCTTACTCTTTTTATTACCACTGTTCTTTTTAAAGGTTTTAATCAGCGGGATTGCCTTGCTTGGCTGGCAAAAATCCCATAATCCCGACATTGTTTATAAGGATGATGAGCTGAATAACATGACCTCTTTATGGAAGCACTTGTATGTTTACGACATGATTCAAGTTTCTTCCCTTTGGATAGATAAATTTATTATCTCATTGATTTTGAGTAGTGAGCAAACGGCGATTTATATAAATGGCACATTAAATATACCGTTTTTACCCGCTTTGTTTTCTGCTTTGACAAGTGCGGCAATGATTCAATTGGCGCATAACAATACAAAAGAGATCCCCTTAAACATAGTTAAAAATGTAGGGAAAGTCTTGTCTTCAATCGCTTTCCCCTTATGCATCTTCTTTTTGTTTTTCGGTCATGAATTTATCATTTTCTATTTTTCGGACAAATATGAAGCATCGGTACCGATTTTTCTTTGTTCCATTTTAATTTTACCTGCAAGGGCTTATGGTTATACGGTCATTTTGCAGCATAAAGAGAAAGGTAAAATCATTAATACCGGTGCGATTTTGGATATCTGTTTGGCGGTTGCCCTAATGTATCCTTTGTATTTATTGATGGGCTTGCCAGGCGTTGCATTAAGTTTTGTAATCAGCACTTTCGTGCAAGTCATTTATTATTTAGCGCAGACTAAAAAGCTGTTGCATGTCCCTATAGGACAATTGTTGCCATTGCAAAATTGGGCTAAAAAAACAATCGGTTTTCTATTGATGGGAGGTAGCTTATATTTTATTTTGCCACATTATCTTGATCCTACACCACGCTTGTTTGTAGCGGGAGCTATTATGGGTTTAAGTTCCTTAATTGTCCTTTATTTTGAAATAAAACGTGTGCGGATAGCGGATAAATAAGTGATGGTGCTTCTATTTTTCGTAATTTCGCTATATTGAATTTTGGGATTAGCGCATGCCGACAACCATGCAAAAGCAATAAAATATTTTTTGTAACTTTGGTAGAAATTACTTGATATCATGAATATTCAAACAAGAAAAATTGAATTTATTCAAAAATTTTTTTTAAAAGTTCAAAGTGAAGCGATCATTCCGCATCTTGAACGAATCTTAAAGAAGGAAACTCAATTTGACAAGTCAGATAATATACAACCCATGTCGATTGAGGAGTTGAATGAGAGAATTGACAAATCAATGGAAGATTCAAGAAATGGGCATTTGACAAGTTCCGATCAATTACTTTCAGAAGTAAACCTATGGAAGTAACCCTATTTTGGACAGACTTTGCAAAAAACGAGTTGAATAAAATTTTTCATTACCATAATGAAAAAGCAAATTTAAATATTGCCAAGAAATTAATCAAAGACATTATTCAAAAGACAGAAATACTGAAAACACAACCAGGATGTGGTGCTATAGAAATAATTTTAGAAAACAGATTTGAAAATTACAGGTTTCTTGTTCATAAAAACTATAAAATCATTTATTGGTTATAAACAAAAGAATCACATTGAAATAAATGATATTTTTGATACGAGGCAAAGTCCAATTCAATTAATCAGAAATAAATAATTATGCAACGCGTTGTCCATTTTCCCTTTTACAAATTCACAAACAACATTTAATTTTGAACTAATCGAACAAAATTAGAAGCTTCATCCTTTCTATTTTTCGTAATTTCGCTATATTGAATTTTAGAAAAGCACATGCCGACAACCACTTCAAAAAAGAATAAAACGAAATCCGAAAACGCTACACCTTTTGCCGATGCCATCGTAATCCAGGGCGCACGGATGCATAATCTTAAAAATATAACTGTTGCTATTCCAAGGAATAAACTGGTTGTGGTGACAGGTGTTTCCGGATCGGGGAAATCTTCTTTGACGATGGATACACTTTTTGCGGAAGGCCAGAGGAAATATGCCGAAAGCTTAAGCGCTTATTCACGGCAGTTTTTAGCACGACGCGATAAACCGGATGTTGATTTCATTAAAGGAATATGTCCGGCAATCGCAATCGAACAAAAAGTGAGCACACGCAGTCCGAGATCTACAGTGGGTTCCATGACGGAAATACAGGATTATCTGCGGCTTTTATTTGCCAGGATCGGAAAAACATTTTCGCCGGTTTCAGGAAAAGAAGTGAAAAAAGATGATGTAAGCGGTGTGGTGGATTTTATTCAAAAACTTCCTGAAAATACCAAAATCCAAATTATTGTCCCCTTCAAAACATTGAACGGACGCAGTATGGAAGAAGAATTAAACCTTTTGTTGCAAAAAGGGTTTTCGCGGATTTATGTGCCGGATTTTGACAAAGAAAATACCAGGAAAAATGTAATCCGAATCGAAGATGTCTTAGAAAAGGAAGACCTTAATGCACAACTTTCCAAAAAGAAAATGTTCATTCTCATCGACCGGATTGTAGTGAAAGCATTGTTCGACGAAGATGATTTGCATCGTTTAGCGGATAGTGTCCAGACGGCTTTTTATGAAGGCGAAGGTGCATGTAGCCTTGAAGTGAATTTGGAAGATAACAAAAAGCCCAAAATACATATTTTCAATAACCGCTTTGAAGCGGATGGAATTGAGTTTGAAGAACCAACGCCGCATTTGTTTTCCTATAATAATCCGGTGGGTGCATGTCCCGTATGTGAAGGTTTTGGGCAGATTTTAGGGATTAGCGAAGAGCTGGTTATCCCTGATAACCGATTAAGCGTTTATGAAGATGCCGTGGTTTGCTGGAAAGGTGAAAAAATGAAAGAATGGAAAGAAGCCTTTATCAAAAAAGAAGGAATAAAAGGATTCCCGGTCCATAAACCTATTCAGGATCTGACTGAAAGTCAATATCTCATCTTAAAAAACTGGATTGATGATTTCTTTAAAATGGTGGAAGAGAATCTATATAAAATTCAATACCGGGTAATGCAGGCACGCTATCGGGGACGCACAAAATGCCCGAATTGCCATGGCACAAGATTAAGACCAGAAGCATTATATGTAAAAATAAGCGGAAAAAATATTTCTGAATTGGCAAGATTGCCGATTGACCAGTTAGATAATTGGTTCAGGAACTTGAAATTATCAACGCATGATGCCGCAATCGCCAAAAGGATTTTAATAGAAATCGACCAACGATTAATAACTTTATTGAATGTCGGTTTGAGTTACCTCAACCTGGATCGTTTGGCAAATTCACTTTCCGGTGGCGAAAGCCAAAGGATACAGCTCACTAAATTCCTGGGCAGCAACCTCACGGATTCTTTATATATCTTGGATGAACCCAGTATCGGCCTGCATCCCAGAGATACCGATCGCTTAATTCAGGTACTGAAAAACCTGAGGGATTTGAACAATACCGTCGTGGTTGTGGAACATGATGAAATGATGATGCAGGAAGCGGATTACATTATTGACATGGGGCCATTGGCAGCGCATCTTGGTGGCGAAGTGATTGCCGCAGGTACTTATAAAGAAATCCTGAAAGCGCCGGAAAGCCTGACTGGGAAATATTTATCGGGAAAATTGCAAGTTTCCGTTGATAAGGAACAATTTGAATTGAACGATAAAAAAGAGCAATTCATCACTATTGAAGGCTGTCGTGAACATAATTTAAAAGACATTACGGTTTCTTTTCCTTTGAATAAATTATGCGTCGTAACCGGTGTAAGTGGTTCAGGAAAAACGACTTTAGTAAAACAAACTTTATACCCGGCATTGCAAAAATATTTAAAACAAAGTTTTGAACAGCCTGGTTTATATTCCGGATTAAGTGGCGATTTGAAAGAAATTGCGCAAGTGGAAATGGTGAATCAAAATCCGATCGGCAAATCATCCCGAAGTAATCCGGTTACTTATATCAAAGCTTACGACGAAATCCGGAACCTTTTTGCTGATCAAAAAATGTCGGAAATCAGGGGATTCCAACCCAAACATTTTTCATTCAATGTGGATGGCGGTCGTTGTGATACTTGTAAAGGCGAGGGCGAAGTGATTGTGGAAATGCAGTTCTTGGCGGATGTCCATTTGGTTTGCGAAAGCTGCAAAGGCAAAAGATTCAAAGATGAAGTATTGGAAGTTACTTATCGCGGAAAAAATATTTTTGATGTTTTGGACATGAGTGTTGATGATGCCATTGAGTTTTTCAAAGATGAAAAGCATTTATGCCAAAAGCTGAAACCTTTGAATGCCGTAGGTTTGGGTTATGTAAAATTAGGACAATCCAGCAATACTTTAAGTGGCGGGGAATCTCAAAGGGTGAAGTTAGCATCTTTCTTAGGAAGAGGCAATTCCAAAGAAAAAGTATTGTTCATCTTCGACGAACCCACTACCGGATTGCATTTCAACGACATCAATAAACTCCTTCGTTCCTTTTACGAATTAATCGCACAAGGACATTCCATCCTCGTGATCGAACACAATACCGATGTCATTAAAAATGCGGACTGGATTATCGATATTGGCCCGGAAGGCGGCATTGGTGGTGGGGAATTGTTGTACAGCGGAAATGTGGCAGGCTTGAAAAAAGTAAAAGGAAGCTATACGGCAAAATATTTATAATATATTGAGTATCCATAAAATTAAAGAATTCGTACGTCAACAGTTGCTAACTTTTAATTTTTATAATGAAAAGGGCAACAAAGATCGCGATACCAAACATCACAATGCCATAAGCTGTGCTTCTAAAACTACCTTTCCAAAAACTTTTTCCTAAATACCTGGCTTTTATTCCACCAAAAATGAATAAAAGTAATAAGGGGATAATCCAAAAAAGGAGTGCCTCTTTCAACGGGAATTCATTAAAATCAGAAAAAGGAAGCATTAGAAAAACACAGATAACGCTAATCAAACCAGCAGATAAAAAGCCTAATCCGGTTTGAAATCCGCTCTTTTTCGCTCTTTCTTTATTTTCGGTTTCCCAGCCCAGGTTATATTCGACTACTTCATTTAACCACAAAATACGCTCTTCTTCCATTTTTAATTGCATTTCATCATTGAGCTGATCTTCAATCCCGATATGTTTCAATAAAGCATATTCTTTCTCAATTTCCGCTTTGGAAAGTTCGGGATGATGATGTTCGATTTCGTTTATTTCACCAAAATATCTTGAAAAGCCATAAATAAGTGCGCCCAAAATCGAAACGATAAAGCCTGTGAGAGGAATGAAAATAGGCGTGTCTTTAAAAAAGGGAAAAGCAAGTATACAAGTCATGGAAGACAAAATGAAACCATCGAAAATGCCGGTAATAAAATTGATGATCCCTAAAGGATGTTGTGGATTTTGGTTCATGTACGGCTAAATTATTTCATCACAAAATACTCAATAAAATTTCCTTTTTAGCCAGGCCCTGAATAATTCTTTTTTTAATAATACGGCATCCGGCATTTCTGCCATACCTTGATAAGGCAAACCTCTTTTGAGAAAATGCCGGTTAAAGGTGGATTGGTTCATGCCCCATTTCATCAGGAATTGTTTTCTGCCGTCATTTTTCACGATCCTTCCTGTTGATTTGGCCTGAAAATGATAGACTTTACTTTTCCCGATCCCTTTGAAAATCCTGCAACCTGCTTCCCACATTTTTTTGGCAAAATCATCGTCACTACTCATTCCCGGACTGAATTCAATGCTATAGCCACCCACCAAATGCCAGTACTCTTTGTGCACAATTGTTGGTGGCCATGCCGAGCCACTCCAGTCTTCATGTATATCTTGGTTTAATTCTGAAAGCAATTTTTCTTCTTGAAATGTTTCGATATTCTGCCCGTAATCTTTTGCCAACACACATTTGTTCCCTGTATCCCGTGGTTCAATCATGGTTGCGGATAACAAAAAGCTCTTTGTATTTAAAGATTTTATTTCTTCTAAAATATATTTATCCCAACCCGGACAGACATACATATCGTCATTCATATAAACGATATAGTCATTAACTGCATGAATCGCCAAAAGATTTACGGCTTTGCAAATGCCGATATTTTCCCCTGAGTGATTAAATACCAATTGTTCTTGTTTTACCCAGGCCAAGGTACCGTCGTCACCCTCATTAACATGGATTAATATTTGATGCTTCTGTATTGAATTTTTACGAATGCTGTAAACGCACAATTTCAGATAAGCTAAATTATTCCATGTAGGAATGAGGATTGAAAACATAGGCTACAAGTCGTTTATTGACTTATCAATAATGGCAACGCATTCGTCGATTTGTTCTTTAGTAATCATTAATGGTGGTGCAAAGCGGATTTTATCGCCATGCGTTGGTTTTGCCAGCAAGCCATTTTTCATTAATTTCAAACATATATCCCAGGCGGCATCCGGGTTTTCATTTTTGATGACGATGGCATTTAATAAACCTTTTCCACGGATCAATTCGATATGGGGATTATTTAAAGCGTTTATTTTTGTTCGGAAATATTCACCTTGAACTGCTGCATTTTCCGCCATTTTTTCATCTTTCAAAACCTGCAATGCCGTCATCCCGATTTTGCAAGCCAAAGGGTTCCCTCCATAAGTGGATCCATGTTCACCGGGTTTGATGGTCAGCATGATTTCATCATCTGCCAATACTGCGGAAATTGGGTAAGTGCCGCCACTCAAAGCTTTTCCGAGGATTAAAATATCGGGGCGAACATTTTCATAATCACAAGCCAGCATTTTTCCTGTACGCGCCAATCCAGTCTGGATTTCATCTGCGATAAACAAAACATTTGCTTCTTTGCAAATTGCGGCACATGCCGTTAAATAACCTTCATCCGGAACAAAAACACCGGCTTCACCTTGAATAGGTTCTACGAGAAAAGCGGCTACGGTAGGATCTTTCAGTGCATTTCTTAATGCTTCGGCATCATTATAAGGAATGGATTCCAAACCCGGGGTAAAGGGACCGTAATTGTGTTTTGCAGTTGGATCGGAACTAAAAGAAACGATGCTTATGGTGCGGCCATGAAAATTACCATCCACTACAATAATCTTTGCTTTATTTTCTTCTATTTTTTTTACTTCATAAGCCCATTTTCGTGCTAGTTTCAAGGCTGTTTCCACAGCTTCGGCACCTGTATTCATGGGTAATACTTTGTCGTAACCAAAGTATTTTGTGATATATTCCGCAAATTCACCTAATAAATCACTGTGAAAAGCACGGGAAGTGAGTGTCAGTTTTTTACTTTGTTCAATTAAAACTTCGATAATTTTGGGGTGGCAATGCCCTTGGTTGATAGCGGAATATCCGGAAAGAAAATCATAATATTTCTTTCCTTCCACATCCCATACATATACACCTTCGCCGCGTTCTAAAACTACGGGTAAGGGATGATAGTTATGAGCCCCATATTTTTCTTCCTGAGCAATGATTGCTTCTGTTTTGTTTATTGAATTGAGCGTTTGCATATTGCAAATATAGTTATTTTCAGGCGGTGGTTAAAATAATTCTTGTGCTTTCAATTCTAAAGGGATGGTTGTTTGCAAGAAAAAAAATTTACCTTTGCGGCGAAAAAATTAAAAAAATAAAAATGTCCAACAGAACATTCACGATGATCAAACCGGATGCGGTTTCTTCAAATTACATTGGTGGTATTTTATCCAAAATCAATGATGCCGGTTTTAAAATCATTGCCATGAAATATACATTCCTGAGCAAGGAACAAGCCGGTAAATTTTATGAAGTACATAAAGAACGCCCTTTTTATGGGGAGCTGGTTGATTTCATGAGCAGCGGACCAATTGTGGCAGCTATTTTGGAAAAAGACAATGCAGTAACTGATTTCCGTACCTTGATCGGTGCCACTAATCCCGCAGATGCAGCAGAAGGTACAATCCGTAAGCAATACGCAAAATCATTAGGCGAAAATGCAGTTCATGGTTCTGATAGTGATGAAAACGCACAAATTGAAGGCGATTTCTTTTTTAGTCATATGGAGCGGTTTTAAGTTAGATATGAGATTTTAGATAAGAGACATGAGATTTCTTTTGAATCATGGATTTTGCCAAAGTAAAAGGGAAAATGCTATTGCATTTTCCCTTTTACTTTTCTTGCTATTGCAATTTTACTTTTTTACTGTGTCAAAATGTTTTTTGATGCTTAAAGCCCATTCGTCACCGGGCTCCTGTGTCAAAATTTTATTAACCCAATCCATGGATTCTGCTTTGTTGTTTTGATTATAATAGTAATATGCCAAATAGCGGTACGCCATTATCAAATCGGCTTCCTGATGTACATAATCACCGGCTTTATTTTGGAAGTTGATCCATTCCTTGAAAAAAGGAGCCGCTGCGCCGGTTTTTGCTTCGCTATCGCCTGCGGCAGCCACACGCGCTTTCCAAAAATAACCAGAGCCTTCATCAGGATAGGTTGCAATCATGTCATTAAACGCTTTTGCAGCCACATCATATTTTTCACCGTAGAAATTCCAGTATCCCCAATAAAAATAATCTAATGGAGCAGCATTAGGATTGGCAGCAATGATTTTTCCGTACCATTCCCCTGCAGTTGCATATTCTTTAGCATCTTTAAATCCGTCTGCTATCTTACGGTAAATTTCTGTTTTATCGGCAGCGGTATCTTTAGAAAGTGCAATTTGAAAATAGTTAGAAGCATCATTTATATAGCTTGCTGTTTTTAAAGTATCCTCATTTGCTTTTGCCAAAAGGATTTTACCTGCATACATATAATCATCAGTGATTAATTTAGTTGAATCCTGTTCTTTGTCGAAAAATATCTGTATGTTTTTTAGGGCTTTATCATAATCCTTTGTTTCATATGCTGTATAAGCAATAATTCGATACATATATGGTTTTTCTGTACCCTGACTTAATAACTCTTCCATTTTACTTAAAGCTTCCGGATATTTCCCGGCAAGAAAAAGAGTGTTGGCATAAGTTATCTGGTTGTTTACGGACTTGTCTGATTTCGCCAAATACTCTTCGATATTTTTTAAAGAGTTCTCATAATTTCCGGAACTTCTGTAAGCCTGCGCCAAATCACGGTAAGGCAAGGGATTGTTTGCATCGGCTTCTTTTGCTTTGTTGTATGCATCCAATGCAAGTTCGTAGTTGTGCGCATCATACCAAACGGAACCGATTTTTGAGTATGCCAAAGAATTGTTTGTTCCCAATTCAACCGCTTTTTGGAAATTATCCATTGCTTCACCACCACCAGTTTGTAGCTTTAAGAAAGCATCACCTAATCCGATACGGATATCCGCATCCTCATGTTTTGCCAATGCTGCTTTGTACCAATCAATTGCATTTTGAACATCCCCACCTTTAGTATAGGTAATCGCATCTGCTGCAACTTTATATTTTTCCCAGTCTTTCTTTTTTGCTTTATCTACTATTTTATTGAGTAGGGCAGCTGCTTCTTGATTCTTGCCTTCCATAAATAGGATACGCGCCATTCCTGCCTGGTTATAAAAGTTATCAGGATCTTTTGCAAAAATACTGCGTGCAATATCGGTATGCTCTAAACCCAATTCCGCAATCCCAAGGTAATAATTTGCTTCAGCGCTATTTGCTGCCAAAGGTGTCAAAATATTTTTTGCACTCTCAAAGCGGTCATAATTGATCAATTTTATACCTTCCGTAACCGATTGGCCTTGTACATTAAATGCCAATAGTATCGCGGCAGCTATTACAAATAGTCGTTTCATACTGTTTTTTTGTTTTTGTTATGTAGTTTTATTGAATATGTGTTTTTTTTATTTCTTGATTGCTGCTTCCCTTATTGTTAATTGGACGCGCAAAGGTAGTAATCTTGCTTTATTAAAGATTAATTGTCCGCGCTCACTGCTTAAAAAATTAGCAAAGCCTGAAGCGGGTCCCGGCCAGTTTTCCCTGCTGATGAAATATATGCTTCTGGTAAAAGGATATTCGCGAAAGGCAATATAGGCTTGATAAGGTTGATAAAATACGCCTGTAGAATCATTTCTAAAAGAAACTACTTTAATATTTTTCCTAAAAACGCCGGCACCACTATTGTCTTCCGGATCATAAACATGACTCACTCCTAAAATTCCCAAAGCATTTTTATTTTCCGAAACATATTTGATTACTGCTTCGTTATTTTCAACAGCATAGGTCTTAGACGATAATTTTTCCCCGGGGATTAATGAGTCTGAAACATAATTTACGATTCCTGAATTGGGATTATCAAAAACAATGGTGTATTCCCTTGCGAATTTGCCCGTTAGGATGGACTTCAATTGTCCCACCGTCATTAAGCTGTCCTGCGATCCGGTATTGACTATGATTGCGATGGCATCTTCCGCAACTGCCAGCGAACGCGTAATAATTCCGTTGGCGGTTGAAATGCGTTTTTCTTCTTTTGTCAAATCACGGGTAACCATAATCAATCGTGCGCTGTCTTTAAACAAGCGGTCGAAACATGCGCTTTCAGAAAGATATTGACGGTGTATTTTGATTTCGGGAAATGAAGAATCGAAAACATTCAATTCCTGATCCAGTACTGGTTTCAGGCTTTCATCCATAGCGACGGTAATTTCGCCACTCGTGGTACTTTCTATCTTTTTCCCATTTGATTTATCAGTTCCTTTTTTATTGGAACAAGATGAAACCAGGGCTAAAAATATTCCCGTGAGGGAAAATATGAAAAAGGCATTCTTCAATTTTAACATAAGGCAAAAATACAGGTTTATTTTAAAATGGAATGATAAACAATTGTTTGATAAATGAATGTTGATAGACGGAAGATTATGAAATTTCCATAATTTGTTTGATGACCGGGAATGTGAAGTTTTACTGTTGTGACAAAGTATGCCTTGCCTCTACAACATATTATTTTGCGGACAGGTACATAAATGGTCGTTAATCATTCCCGATGCTTGCATGAATGCATAACAAATTGTTGTGCCAACAAATTTGAATCCCCTTTTTTTCAGAATCTTGCTCATTTCGTCTGATTCGGCATTGTGGCTGGGAATTTCTGCGGTAGATTTTATATTGTTTTGAATCGTTTTTCCATTAGTAAATTGCCAGATATATTGATCGAAAGAACCGTATTCTTTTTGGATTTCCAAAAAGAGCAATGCATTGGTAATAGTGGATTTAATTTTCAATCTATTGCGGATGATCCCGGCATCCTGCATCAGTTCTTCGATTTTGTCTTCATCATATTGAATGATTTTATGTGGGTCGAAGTTGGAAAATGCTTTCCTGAAATTTTCCCTTTTATGCAAAATGGTACGCCAGCTCAGGCCTGCCTGGAAAGCATCCAAAATCAAGAATTCAAATAATTTTTGGTCATCGTGCAAAGGTTTACCCCATTCATTATTATGATATTGAATCATTAATTCGTCCGTTCCCGGCCAGCTGCATTTGGTATCCATTAGATAAATGATTTTGTTTTTCGTTTATATTTCCTCAATCCTCATGCTTAATCTTATAAACGCTGTTTGCCTGTTGCGTGCAGGTTATGGTCAAATCATTGATGCATACATGCTTCGGCAGATTGGCGCAATAATAAACTGCATCTGCGATATCGTTGGCATACAAAGGTATGAAGCCTTCGTAAGCTTCTTTTGCCTTTTTGGTATCTCCCTGAAACCTGACAATTGAAAACTCCGTTTCTGCCATTCCCGGATTGATGGAAGTGACTTTGATATTGTAAGGCAATAAATCAATCCTTGTGGTTTGGGAAAGGGCATCTACGGCAAATTTTGTGGCACAATAAACATTCCCGTTCTGATAAACTACTTTTCCGGCAGTAGATCCGATATTGAAAATATGTCCATTTTTTTGTTTCCGCATCATTGGTGAAATCGCACGGGTCATGTATAAAAGTCCTTTTATGTTGGTGTCAATCATCGTATCCCAATCATCGGTATTACCTTCATCTATGGGACTTGTCCCCAAAGCCAATCCGGCATTATTGATCAAAATGTCTATTTGATGCCAATGATTGGAAATATCGTTTTGGAATTGCAAAACCGCATTTTTATCACGGATGTCTAATGTTGTAAAATATACCGCATCGGCTTTTACACTTAATTCTTTTTGTAATTGTTCCAATCGTTCTTTTCTTCTGCCGATCAACCAAAGCTGATTCCCTTTTTCTGCAAATTTTTCTGCAATTGCTTTTCCAAATCCTGATGTTGCACCCGTAATGATGATATTCATAAAATTTCCATTGTTCCATAAACTATTTATGGATATTTGAGTTACAAAGGTAAAAGATTCTGGGAATTTGATTAAATTGTAAACAAAGGCAGCATTTTTTTCCTGAAAATTAATAGAAAAATATGCGATTTTTCTTATGAATTTATAAAACTTTGTATAGTTTTATTCAATAACTCCCCGCGTCCATTCATGCATTTCCCAAACATTTTACCCTATTCCTCATCTTTTCTAAAAAAAGGCTTTATTTTCGCCTTAGTATTTATAAGCGCCATTTCAAAAACCCATTTTTATGCATATCATTCAACAAATTCTCTTTATTTTATTGGTTGCAGCAGCGGTATTTATTTTTGCAAAGAAGGTAAAGGAAATGCGCCGGAATATTAATTTGGGTAAAGATGAAGCATTTCCCGGGGACAAGTCCATTCGCTGGAAAAATGTTTTATTACTTGCTTTCGGGCAAAAAAAAATGTTCAAACGACCCATAGTCGCCATTCTTCACTTTTTCGTATATGCTGGTTTTGTCATCATCAATATTGAAATCCTGGAAATTGTCTTGGATGGGATTTTGGGTACTCATCGTCTTTTCGCACCCTTTTTAGGAAGTCTTTATCCTGTTTTAATTGGTTTTTTTGAAATTTTGGCAGCGTTGGTTTTGATCAGTTGTGTTATTTTTCTGATTCGGAGGAATATCATAAAAATTTATCGCCTGAATCAAAAGGAATTGGACGGTTGGCCAAAAACGGATGCAAATGCTATCCTGATTACGGAAATTGTACTGATGGGCTTGCTTTTGACCATGAATGCTACGGATTATAATTTGCAACAATTAGGCGCCGAGCATTATTCCGCAACCGGTCCGTTTTGGGTTTCGGGAATGATTGCACCATTATTTTCAGGATTAAATGAAAGTACTTTATTGGGAATTGAGCGAACTGCCTGGTGGTTGCATATCGCCGGTATTTTCGCATTCTTGAATTACCTTCCTTATTCAAAGCACCTGCATATTATTTTAGCTTTCCCCAATGCTTATTTTGCAAGACTGATACCACAAGGGGAAATGAAAAACATGCCTGAAATACAACAGGAAGTTTTATATATGATGCAGCCGGAACTGGCTCCTACGGAACCCGTAGCTACGGAAGAGCATAAAAGTTTTGGGGCGAAAGATATTTCGGATTTAAGTTGGAAGAATTTATTGGATGCTTATGCTTGTACGGAATGTGGAAGGTGTACGGCAGTTTGTCCCGCAAATATTACCGGTAAAAAATTGTCGCCACGGAAAATCATGATGGACACGCGCGACAGGATGGAGGAAGTTGGGAAAAACATCGATCTCAATAAAGAATTTGTGGATGATGGGAAATCCCTGTTACACGATTATATCACGGTAGAGGAGTTGCGTGCCTGCACCACTTGTAACGCTTGCGTAGAAGTCTGCCCGGTAAGTATCGAACCACTTTCCATCATCAACCAATTGCGTCGGTATTTGATAATGGAGGAAAGTAATGCGCCGCAGGAATGGAACGCCATGTTCAGCAATATTGAAAATAATATGGCGCCCTGGAAATTCAGTCCGGATGATCGCGACAAATGGGCGGTGGAATTTAATGAACAGGAAAACAAGTAAAATTATTACTCATCTGATTGCTTTGCAATCATCAATTATATAGTATGCAAGTAAAGACCATGGCCGAATTTATGGCCGAAGGAAAAGAACCCGAAGTATTGTTTTGGGTGGGATGTGCCGGAAGTTTCGACCAGCGCGCGCAACGCATTACGAAAGCTTTTTCCACTATTTTGAATAAAGTAGGGATTGATTTTGCCATTCTTGGGAAAGAGGAAGCCTGCACTGGCGACCCGGCAAGAAGGGCGGGGAATGAATTTCTTTTTCAAATGATGGCATCCAACAATATTGCTGTCTTGAACGGTTATAACGTAAAAAGAATCGTGACCACTTGCCCGCATTGCTTCAATGTGATGAAAAATGAATATCCGGCACTTGGCGGAACTTATGAAATGGTGCATCACACTACTTTTTTACAACAACTCATTAATGACGGCCGTTTGATTTTAAAAGGTGGCGGTGAATTTAAAGGAAAAAAAATCACTTATCATGATAGCTGTTACCTCGGCAGGGCAAACGGTATTTATGAAGCACCGAGGGAAGTTTTACAGGCACTGGATGTAGAATTGGTGGAAATGAAAAGTTGCAAATCCAACGGATTATGCTGTGGCGCCGGCGGTGCGCAAATGTGGAAAGAGGAAGAAGCGGGAAATACAAGGATCAATATGAAACGGGTAGATGAAGCTGTGGAAACAGGTGCTTCCATCATTGCATCCAATTGCCCCTTTTGCACAACCATGCTTTCCGATGGCGTGAAAGGAAAAGAGCAGGAAGACAATATGCAGGTTTTGGATGTTGCGGAAATGGTGGCGAGGTCGATGGAATGAGGTATTCAGGAATAAAGCTGATGGTTTTGTAGGAATGTGTTGAGATATCTGTTTTAGCGCCTTGCTAAGATTGAAGGGTAATACGAAACAATAAGCTGGCGTATGAATCCCTTCGTATTGCCCGGAGTCGCTTTAGGTACAAAGATAATACCTTGCGGCGCGCACTTTGGGCAATCGATGCTTCGACAAGCTTAGCAACCATAGGCTCAGTGTCCAAAAAGGATTTAGCGTCCAAAGGAAAGACATTTTCTGGTCTTGGCATCTGGCTACCTACGATTGAAGGGTATGGTCACACGAAGGATTCGTGCGCCAGCGAGCACCGGCAACGCTTTTGTGTGCAAAAAATAGATTATTATTCCCAAGCTTCAAAAATCCCGCCGGAGAAAAATGCTTCTAATTCTTTTAATGTTTCCGTATTGGTCTGGATATCTTTTACAATATTCCCTTTATTCAGAACCACGATTCGGGAGCAGACCTCAGTAGTATGGATTAAATCGTGACTGGAAATTAAAATCGTGGTTTTCTGATTAAGGGCCATTTCTTTGATAATCGCTTTCAACCTGAATTGTGTGGTGGGATCCAAATTCGCAAATGGCTCATCCAAAATAATGACTTCGGGGCTACCTATCAATGCTGCCACAACGCCTACTTTTTTTTGATTGCCTTTTGACAAATCGCGGATGTATTTCTTTTTATTTAAAATTTCATCATTGAAGAAATCTGTATAAGGCATTAAAAAAGCATCGATATCCGCTTTGCTTTGCCCCCTCAGTTCGCCGATGAAATAAAAATATTCTTCCGGTGTCAGATAGCCGATCAGGAAGCTTTCATCAATAAATGCGCTTGTGAAAGGTTTCCAATCTTCACTTTCGTTTACGATAACATCTTTGTTTTGCACACTTCCCGAATTTGGTGCGATCAAATCCAATAATAAACTGAATAATGTTGTTTTTCCGGCACCGTTATTCCCAACCAGACCGAAACACTGACCATTTGGAATGTCTAAATGAGGGATATTTAATACTTCCACATTATTATATGCTTTGCTCAGGTTTTCAATTGTAATCATAATCAATATTTTAGTTTTTTTCTTTATAAGCGGCTAAAGTTGCGTATTTCTCTTGTTTATAAACTTTTTCTATCATCGTAAACACTTTGTTCCGGAATGCCAAACCTAAAATCCCAAGTAAGGCAACTGCAATATACCCCGTTTTTATATCGAAGAGTTTGTAAAAAATGTAAAAGATAATTAAGGGCAGGACAAGCTTGGGAAGCGTTATCAACAAGGTTTTGATGTTAAATGCTTTTTGGTCGCCAAACGCTTTTTTTCCCGTGGTTAAGTCAATCGGAGTCTTTACATACGCACCACCTAATAATACCAAATGTGAATTGACGCCGATATTATAAATCCCGCCCACAATTATCGCAAGATAAACTTCCCAGCCTAAAACTAAATAAAATGACGCGAGCAAAACACTGATACAAGTAACGATAACCATTAACCACCATTTTGATGAAATATATTCTTTGTATTTTATATTCTGACTCATCATCAAGGGATAATAAGCACTGTCCCAACTAGGAACAAATCCCCCAAATGTAAATAAGAATCCTCCCGAAACAAATATACCTGCAAAAAGTTTCCAGATAGGACCTTCGTAACCTGCTCCGTTAAGGACCATTAATCCATAGAATAAAAACAAGAAGCTCATCATTACCGTAGTTTTTGAGCGTTTATTTCTTTTGATAAGCTTGATGTCATTTTTTAAGAAAGTGCCCATAATACCGAATCGCTCCAGCCAGGTGAAATTCTCTGCTTTGATATCTACTTCTTTGGCTTTCATGCTATCATCCAGTTTCAGGGAATTTTTGTACACCTGGAAATTGAAATAATAAAGCAATGTGGGGAGTAGCAATAAGGCAATGCCGATAATGGGCATTTGATAAAAAGCCTGAAAAACGGGAGCTGTGTAAAGTGTGATATCCCAATACCCAAGATATTGTAATCCACCACAAATAATTATTAATGAGGCAATGGCAATAAAAACTCCATTTTTGTTATTGATCAAAAGATTCAGGTAATTATTGGCATAAGTGAGCGCAATCATGGCCAGATGCCAGCCAATAACACCCAAAACGGAATATCCATTCATGCATAAAACAATGGAGAATGGAATAAAAAACAATGCCGGATAAAAATTGAAAAAAGAAACCGCCGATTTGCCGAGCAAAAAAGAAACTATTTTATTTTTAGGGATAGGCAAAACCATAAGTGGTTTTATATGCATGATCGGCGACTTCTGCAAAAAATATTTGAAAACCAAATCTATAACCACCCAATAAATAAGGTATTTGTTGATGGTGGACAAAGGCTCGTAACCATCCTCTTGTAAAAGATAAAAAACGCCTACGCCAAGCATCAAAATAAGAAAACCATAAAATGCCGCCGTAATACCCAATATCAGTTTTAAAGCTAAATTCATTTTGAAGGAAGCCGCCCGGCTAAAGGATCTCCATTCTAATAAGAGGAAGTGTTTCAACATAAATATTTTCTTTGACTGTAAAAGTAAGTTGTTTTTCCTGTTAGGATTCCATTAAATTTAAAAATTCCGCTTCATTCAGGATTTTTACATTCCCGAGTTTCTTGGCTTTTTCTAATTTAGAACCGGCATCTTTCCCGACAATCAAGTAATTCAACTTGCTGCTTACGCCGTTTAAGATTGTACCGCCATTTTTTTCTACCTGTGCTTCCGCATCACTTCTTTTAAATTCAGAAAGCGTGCCGGTAAACAAGAATGTACATCCAGAAAATTTCCCGCCTTCGGTTTCTTGCTCGCGGATATTATGTTCCAATTTTATCCCGATGGCTTCCAGCTCATCCAATAAATGTATGTTTTCAGGGATTTTGAAAAACTGAACTACTGAAGATGCGACTTTAGGCCCTACATCTTCTAAAGTGCATAATTGTTCTTCTGTCCAGTTTTTGAAATCCTTTAAATTATGAACCGCATTCGCCAGTGTTTTGGCGGTTGTTTCGCCAACATACCTGATTCCTAATCCGAAAATCAAGCGATTTAAGCTTTGATTTTTAGATTTTTCTATGGCTTCTTTTAAATTCTCAATTGATTTGGCACCGAATTTATTGAGGGCACTTATTTTTTCAAAATCCAGATTATAAATCCCAATGATGTTTTTCAGCAAACCCAATTCATAAAAACGACGGATGTTCGCTTCTCCCAACTTGCGTATATCCATTGCATTTTTACTGGCAAAATGCATGATATGTTCCACTGTTTGTGCCGGACAATTCACATTCACGCAACGCCAGGCAGCTTCGCCCTCCGGTTTTACCAATTTTTCATTACAGACCGGACATACTGTAGGGAATTCAATAATCTGTTCTGTTCCGTTTCTTAAATCAATTAAGGGCTTTACGATATAAGGAATCACATCCCCGGCGCGTTCTACCAAAACACTATCGCCAATCCGCACATCTTTTTCGCGAATGACATCTTCATTAAACAAGGAAACACTCGAAACCATGACCCCGCCGATGGCAAGAGGTTCTATCTTCGCCACGGGCGTAATACTGCCAGTCCTCCCCACCTGGAATTCTACTCTTAATAATTTTCCCGTAGCCTGCCTTGCTTTAAATTTATAAGCCATTGCCCAGCGCGGATGATGCGTTGTCATGCCCATTTTTTCCTGTAAGGGTATGCTGTCCACCTTCACTACCATCCCGTCAATTTCAAATGGCAGCATGTCTCTTTTTTGTTCATAAGCCAGACAAAAATCAATAACTTCTTCAATGGTTTCACATTGTTTCATATCCCTAAGCGGTGTGGGGAATCCACAACTGTCCAGCCATTTCAAAACGGAATAATGCGATTTTAAAACTTCGGCATCTTCTGTATTGGGCAGGTTATTGTGATAACTTAAATGGTATAAAATTGCTGTAAGGCCGCGTTTGCCCACCTCCCGGGGATCCAGCATCCTCAATGTCCCTGATGCTGCATTCCGTGGATTTGCCAATGGTGGCAAGCCTTCCAAAACCCGGCTTTCGTTGTATTTTTTAAATACACTTTTCGGTATGACGACCTCGCCTCTTAGTTCGAGCGTTTCTATATTTTCTTTCGAAATATTGGCAGATAAAGGAATAGAGCGGATTTGTTTAATATTTGGCGTGATTTCTTCACCCTGAATCCCATCGCCTCTTGTGGCACCTCTTTCCAAATGGTTTTTTTCAAAAATCAAAGAAATACCCGCACCGTCATATTTTGGTTCTACGGTATAAACGATTTTTTCATCTTTTGCCAAAACCCTGCATTTCCGATCCCATTCTATTAAATCCAAAGCATTATAGGAGTTTTCCAAACTGAGCATGGGCACCAAATGCGAAACTGCCGGAAACCGCTCACTTATGCCTCTTGCGATTCTTTGCGTCGGCGAATCGGCTGTAATCAATTCCGGATTTTCAAGTTCTATTTTTTTCAATAAAGAAAATAGGTAATCATATTCCTGATCGGCTAAAACAGGATCGTCCTGAACATAATATTTCAAATCAGCAAAGTTCAGGATTTCTCGGATCGTTGAAATTTCAGGTTTCAGGTTTTCTTGGTTTCCTGTTTCTAATAACGACTTTGCGGTATTGATTAATTGAATGGCCTCTTCACTTGAATACATAAATTATCGCCTAATATTGAATAGACAAAAATAACGCTTTTCTTTTTGAACGAAGGAAATAAACAACGAAGTAGTTTTCATTTTTCTTTTTGAAAGAAAATGCTTTAGTAACAAAAAAGGAACAAGCTAAGCTTGTTCCTTTTTTGTTTTATTTGTTGGAAGCTTTTTTTACCTCTTCCAGGATATTGACAAACCGGTCAATATCGGGAACATATCCTCCTGCATTTTTTATCAAATTGCCATCGCCATCTACAAAAATATACATGGGCTGACCAACTTCCCCGAATTTGGAAACTTCTAAATCAAGGTTTTTAGCACCTACTGTTTTAATATTCGTGCCATCTTTAGTAGTATAAACTTCGCCCTCAGGAAGTTTGGTCCTTTCATCCACATAAAGGCTCGCGACGATAAAATTCTGGCTTAAATCATGCAATATTGCTGGGTTGGACAAGACACTTCTTTCCATTTTCCGGCAATTCACGCAACTGTGTCCTGTAAAGTCCAATAGCAAAGGTTTTCCCGTTTCTTTGGATGCTGCCAAAGCTTCTTCATAATCAAAAAATGGTGTTATCCCAGGGAGTTCTGATTTGAGGATATCGGTATATTTTTTGGGTTTTATTGTTCCATTATCTGAAGATGTACCACCGCTACTTTCAACGGAAAGTTGTCCGCTCCTGATGGCCAAAAGGTTATCGTGGATATTAAATTCCAAAGTTTTCCTTTCCGGCAACCAGCCGCTGATGCCCGTTAATGGCGCGCCGAACATTCCAGGAATCATGTAAACCGTGAATGCTAAAGATGCAATGGCGAAAAACAACCTTGTCACACTTAAATAGCTTTGTCCAAAAATATTTTTTGGCAAACTGTCATCATGTGAGAATTTTAATTTTCCTAAAAGATATAGTCCGAGTAATCCGAAAATAACGATCCAGATGCTTAAATAAATTTCATAATCCAATAAATGCCAATGGTATTGTAAATCAATGTTGGATAAAAATTTCATCGCCATTGCCAATTCCACAAAACCCATGGTTACTTTTACGGAATTCAACCAGCCGCCAGATTTTGCAACATTATTCAATAAGCCGGGGAAGAATGCAAATAACGCAAATGGCAATGCAATTGCAGAACCAAAGCCTAGGAATCCGATTAATCCCCCAAGCCGGTTCTGGGATTGCACGATTTGAACAATTAACCAGCTGATAAATGCGGAGGTGCAACTAAATGAGACAACTACCAGAACCAATGCCATGAAAAAGATTCCCCAAAAACTCGTGGAATTTGCTTTGGTATCTAATTTTGTACTCCAGGAAGCAGGCAGCGTAATTTCGAATGCACCCAATAAAGAAACACCAAAAACCACGAAAATCAGGAATACAAACAGGTTGAATGCCACACTTGTGGAAATGGTGTACATCGTTGTTGCAGAAAAGGACATGCTGATCAGTACGCCAACCAACGCAAAAATCCCAATAATAGACAAAGAATAAATAACTGCATTTTTTATTCCCGTTGCCCGGTTTTTACTTCTTTTCGTAAAAAAGCTCACGGTAATGGGTAACATTGCATAAATACATGGTGTTATGAACGCCACAAAACCAGCGCCTAATCCCATTAAAAAGATAGACCATAAGGAAACGGGAGCCGTACCGTCATCTTCATTGGATGCATTTACATCTTGATTTGCTAATGGAACAACCTTGCCGCTGTCCACATTGGCAATACCAAAATCTGTATTCCCGACAGTTGTAACTGCATTTGTGGAATCGGTGGTATTTTCCGGTGTTTCCGTTTCGGCAGTGCCTTTACCGTCCATTTTTATTTTAAAAGCCAAATCTTCCGGAGGTAAGCAGGCATTTTCATCACATACCATATAATATACGCTTCCTGAAAGCGTAGTATTAGCCGTTACGATTGCTTTTTGGGTATAGGTAACTTTTCCTAAATAGTAATTCACGACACCCATTACATCTTTGGTGTCTTCATGTGTGATTTTGCCATTTTCTTTCAGTTTGCCCAATAACTTTACGGCTTTATTTTTTTCGAAAGTAAATTCGGGCGGGAGTAAGGAGCCGTCGCCACCGGCATTGAAAGAAAAAATATGCCATCCCGGATTTAGGTTGACTGTGATCATTAAATTGAAAGTGCTGTCATTTTCCTTTTGTGCAGAGAAATTCCATTTAGTTTTTTCTGCTGCTGGTCCAGCCAATACTTGCAATCCTGAAAGCAGAAGAAGTGTAAATATTAAGATGCGCTTCATTAAAATATGTGGTTTAATTAAAAAAAGTTGAGGTAAATCATGCAAAATAAATAAAATAATTGATTGAATGGATAAATTTAGTTGATTGATCAATTTATAATTAAATTGGAAATGCGACATTTATGATTTGATAAAGGATCAGAGCATTCTTTATTGATCGTTTCTTTTATAGAAAACAAAGCCATTTTTGGCTCCCATCCTGATTAAGTTCATTTTTTTGTCCAAATTTTTTGCGTAATTTATTTTGCAAATAAAATAAATCGGTTTATCCACATCACCTTCCAAAAGCCATTTAATGCCATTCTGTTCATACGCTTTAGAATTATTGTCTTTCTTTCTTGCATAAAACAAATGGGCATAGCTTTTAAACCCCATTGGTATGATATAGCAATCTTTACCGGAGAAACTTTTGTAAAAATCAATTGCTGCAGCCTGGGAGTAAGCTTCTATTTTGGGTGTGAAAGCCAACATGGTTATTGGGATAAACAACATGTTCAAAATCAAAAAGAGAACCATGCTTCTTTCAAAAAAATATCTTGATTTGACAAAAACCAAAATTACGACCAAAAGATAAGCGATACCAATAGAGCATAACCAATAGGACCAGGTCACCTCAGCCTGTAGATTAGCGATGGCAAATTCATCTTTGATATACGGAATCAACATCGTTTTGTTTTTCCCAATAATAGGGAGTAAAATCAAGAGAAGGGACCACACAATCCCTAATCCAAGGAATAAACCCCGGAATATATTTTTCCATTGGGGCTTTACTAAATCCATTTTGGAAATTTCCAATGCTGCAATAAAGGTGATAGGGAAATAGCACAAGGATGAATAATGGACAATTTTAGTTTTTACAATAGAAAACAGAATCAAAACCACCCAAAACAAAATCCACATCCAACGCTTAAAATCTTTTGCCTTTAAATTCAATTGGAGATTTTGTTTCCTTGATTGAAACAAAAATAAAGATGCCGGAAAACATCCGATCAACAACACGATGGGGTGATAGTAAAATGGTTGTCCATGTCCCGCATCGCCAGTGGAAAACAAGCGGATCTGATAAGCGATAAATGTTTTGGTGAACCACCAGCCATTATGAAAAATATCAACGCCGAACCAAGAAAAAGAAGTGAGCGCGCAAACAAGGGATAAAATCAGGACATGCTTAAATCCCAATCCCCAAAACCCTTTATTCCATATTAAATACACAATAAGTGCGAGTTCGGCAATTAAAATTGCTACCGGCCCTTTGGTCAAAACCGCCAATCCGAGAAAAAAACCGGCTAAAATTGCAGGGAGTATTTTCCGGTTCCCAAAGCGGATGAGGAAAACTTGGAAAAAGGATATTAAAATAAAGAAATTAAAAACAGGGTCAATAATTGCGGTTTTGAAGTAGAAAAAAGAAAGCCATGTCCCGGCATAGAAAAGCACCCAAAGCCAGGCCATCCTTTCATTGACCACTCTTTTGCCAATATAAAAAAGTGTACATAAAGTAATTATCCCAAATACTGCATTGGGTAGCCTGGCGGCAAATTCATTGATCCCAAAAATAGCCATGCTCAAAGCCTGCATCCAAATAAACAACGGTGGTTTTTCCCAAAAAGGCTGGAAATCGATTTGCACCCGCATATAATTTTTGGAAACCAACATTTCGCGGGCAGCTTCGGCAAAGTTGATTTCATCCCAATCGAATAAATGCACCTGACCCAAAAATGGCACGAAGAGCACAATGCCCAACAGTGCAATCATTAATAGCTTTTTTAAGTCCTTATTCATTATTTGCAAAAATAAGTCCTTTATTTAGAATGTGATGCCTATTTATGCAGCGAGATGAGCGATTGATTGGAGGCTGGTTTATTTTTGTTTATTTTTAAATGTGACCCGCTTCATAAAACAAATACTCATTTTCTTTAAAATCCTTATCTTGCAGTATGAAAAAGCAGCTTTTATTTTTGTTTATATTTTCATTTTGCGTCCTACATAATTATGCCGCAAAGTTGTATATCCCCATGAGTGCCGATAATCAGAGTGATCACTTAAAGGCTTATGGTATTGCGTTTTTGGCTTTGCAGGCCGGGATGACGGTGGACTGGTTATTGAATTATGATGGCGGTGCGTTTGTGATGGATGAAAATGCGGCGGTTCAGAAAGCTTGCCAGTTGAGAGGTGTGAGTTTTAATGTGATTGCAGATGCGAAGTATGCGGGGATCATGCAAGAAATTGCGGATCCGGATTTCAATGGTGATATTATAAAATTGGAGAAAGTGCCTAAAATCGCAGTTTACACCCCCAAAGGAAAATTACCTTGGGATGATGCGGTGACCATGGTTTTGGAATATGCCGAAATCCCTTACGATAAAGTTTATGATGATGAATTGTTGGAAGACAAATTGCCGGAATATGATTGGCTGCATTTGCATCATGAAGATTTTACGGGACAATACGGGAAATTTTGGGCTGCCTACCGCAATGCAAATTGGTATATCGAGGATCAAAAATTGCAGGAAGCCATGGCTGCAAAACACGGTTTTAAAAAAGTATCTCAATTGAAGCTCGCCGTTGCCAAAAAAATAAGGGATTTTGTGGCCGGTGGTGGATATCTTTTTGCCATGTGTTCTGCTACGGATAGCTATGATATTGCCTTAGCAGCAGACGGAGTTGATATTTGCGAAGTGCCATTTGATGGTGATGGCATGGATCCGCAAGCACAGGAAAAGCTCAATTTCAATAACTGTTTCGCATTTAAAGATTTTATTTTGGTGGAAAACCCTTATGAATATGAGTATTCCAGTATTGACAACACCACTTTCCGGAAGATTCCGCAGAACATTGATTATTTTTCCTTGTTTACTTTCTCCGCCAAATCAGACCCCGTCCCTACAATGCTTTGCCAAAATCATACAACAACCATCAAGGGTTTTATGGGGCAAACTACTGCATTCAGGAAAGAAACCTTAAAAAGCAGTTCTTTGGTTATGGGGGAAAACAATTCCGTTAATGAAGCGCGCTATATCCATGGGGAATTTGGAAAAGGCACCTGGACATTTTATGGGGGTCATGATCCCGAAGATTATCAACACATGGTTGGTGACCCGCATACGGATTTGTCCTTGCATCCCAACTCCCCAGGTTATAGGTTGATTTTGAATAATGTTTTGTTTCCCGCTGCCAAGAAAAAGCCGAAGAAGACTTAAATGGAATAGGAGAATGACGATATTATTAAATATGATTCAACTTCCGGAACTGCCAACCGGAATGTATATCCTGAATTTGGAAAATGCCAAAGAAGGGAAAGTGAGCAGGAAAATCATGAAAAAAATAAGAAATTTTCACTTTCTGGAGCGCTGGATATATCATATTCAGCGCTTTTTGAACACCTACACTTTATTATTCCAAAAATATTTTTACATTAAGATTTATGCCCTATATTTGCCCAAACCAACTTAAATTAACATTATCATGAAAAAATACCTTCTTTCCCTTGCTTTGATAGCAACCGGAGCTTCCCTTTTTGCCCAACAGCGAAACTTTATCCACATCAATCCAGAACACAAAGCACATTTGGATAAAATGCAAAAGTTGATTCAGTCAAATCAACCAAACATAAAAAACAAACCCACTGGTATTCAGCAAAGGGTAATTGCACAAGCGTTTTATGAAGAAGGCATACTTGAAAGTGACTCCACAAGTTATGTATATTCCGGAACAAGAGGTTCTAAATATCAATTCGACAATTTTGATCTTTCTTATCCTACGGAATTCAGCAATAGTTATGCACCCATTTTTATTTACCCGAATGAAAACTCGTTCCCATCAAATATGCAAGCGGATGTTATTAAAAATTATGAAGGAAACACGATATACGATCAGTCGAATGCATATTACCGCCCGGATGGGAAAATGGATTCCTTTATTTATTCTTCCGCTCCAAATGATATATGGAAAACCACTAATTATTTTAACGCTGCAGGTACTTTGACAGAATATACTATGGAAAGTACAGCAGGAGATTTTGAGCAGGTAAAACATCTTTATGATAATTTGAACAGTAAAGTGCTTTCTGACACTATCTTTACTAATTATGGGGGTAGCACAATCGAAATGCAGCAATATAATTATTATACATATAACGCAAACAATAAATTAGATACTATTTTCTCTAAATTTTTAATGAGTGGATCAGAAAGCTTCCTTGCAATTACTTATGACAATAACGGGAAATACAAAACATTAAAAGATTATAATGTGACACCTTTAGGTGCCGAATTATTTAGTGTGGATTCTTTTACTTATGAACCTGGCAATGATTTATATTCTAATTGGAATAGCAGATATATTTTTGCGGGCTTTATGGACTTTGAAATGAATACTCAAATGATTTTCAATGCAAATAACTTCCCTGATACCATCGTCATTAAAAATATTGACAATCAATCATCTACAGAGGAAGTAAACAAGATTGCTTTTATTTATAATAGCTTCAACAACCCTGAGCGGTTGCATGCATATTCTGATGACCAGTTTATGGGACATGCAAACTTTTACTATGAAGAATATGATGACGGCGAAACCAGTATTGGAAAGATAAGTGATCAATCTTTTGAAATATACCCTAATCCAGTGGATAACCATATCATTATTCAAAATAAAGATTTAAGCACTACTTCAAAATGGTCGGTTTCTTTAACGGATGTGTTAGGTCGTAAAGTTTTTGCACATGAGTTATTATTGAATGCCGGACAGAATATGATTCAACTTCCGGAACTGCCAACCGGTATGTATACCTTGAATTTGGAAAATGCCAGGGAAGGGAAAGTGAGCAGGAAAGTTATGAAAAAATAAAATTCTTCAAGTCATGAAAAGCGCTGGATATCAATATTCAGCGCTTTTTTTATTGAAGAATCAATCAATACAACTTTCTTTCTTTAATTACCTTCCGAACTAAATGATTCAATTCCGGTGATATTTTCATTTTAAAAACTATGTATCCAAAAATGGAACTAAATACCATGGTTTTTATTGCCAAATCAATGAAGACATTGTTGAAATGTGGAATTATCCATGTAGTCAAAGCTGCCAGAATACCAATAGAGATGATGATAAATGATGTTTTACTGAAAGGTTGCATCTTGTATTTTTTCCAAAGAAAAAGAGTTTTTAAAATGTTGTAAAATACTAATCCGATTGAAGTTGCCCAGGCTGCCCCATAAATATCCAGTTCTTTTATCAAGAAGTAATTAAGAATAAAAACCAATGCCAATACTATGAAGGCCAACCAGAAATTGAATCGGAAATATTTAGTGATGCCAATTAATTCGTAATTAAAACCACTCATCATATCCGATAATTGACCAATCATTAAAATCAAAATAATCCCTTTTATTTCTCCATATCCTTTTTGGATAAAGGACATCACTTCCTGGATGGCGTCAATATTCAGATAAACCAATGCAAATGCAGCTATGCCAAACAATTGCATATTTACGGAAGATCTCATGAATAAACTGCGCAATTCTTTTATTTTGCCGGCTTGATAGGTTATGGAAAAAGTAGGTGTGGCGGCAACGCCCATCACTCTTGTCGGACTTCTTAATATGGCAACCGCAAATGTAGCAACACCAAAAACCGCAACGGATTCCAGTCCATCCGCAGATAATGGACCCAATAGAAGTGGAGAAAACTGATAAATTAAGACCATGCTCACCATTGTCATCATGTGGTAAGCCGAAAAGCGGATGATTTCTTTGATTTCCTTTTTTGAAAAAAGCCCTTTTACATATTCAAAAACAAAGCCGCCGCTCCGTTTGGCAAAAAATATCAAAAATAAAAAAGGCAACAAATAAATAAATACAAATAGCCATATAAACTCTTGGTAATCAATTACATTTAATCCATAAAGCACAATTAATGCCACATAAAAAACCCGAAACAAGATTTCGCGGGCAAAACTCTGAACTGCAACTTTATTGATAGATTGCAAATAACCTTCTATCCAGGCTAAGGCGACAGCTATCAAAGTAAATATGGGAAACAAAATAAAATATTCCCGCATCCTTACTCGGTCTTCCACGCTATAAAGATTTAAAATCGGTTCTTTAAAAATGAAAAAACAAGCACAAATCAATAAGGAAAACAAAAGTGGGACAACTGCGCAAATTGCTAAAAAAGTACCCCTTGCTTTATGTTCAACAGGATATTTTTGACCGATAATCAAAATTGTGGATGTGAATCCCAAAAGGGAAAACAAGGAAACGGAAGTTACAATCGTAACTAAATTCTGCGTAAAGCCATATTCGGCTTTGGGAAAAAAGCGGGAAGACAATAAAGTAACCAATCCACCCAACAGAACACCAAAAAATGTTACGATTACTGATTTTATAGATTGCCTGACTACGATTCCCATTGATAAGCCTCGAAATTAAAATTCAAAAATACAATTTTGTTTGTTGCTGAATGCGCAAAACGATTAATATTCCTTTATTTTGCAAAATAACAATTGAATAATATATTATACAACTACTAAAAAATGATCAAAATTAAATTTGGCACAGATGGCTGGCGCGCCATTATTGCACAAGAATATACTGTTGAAAATGTAGCAAGGGTTGCAAAGGGATTGGCGGATTGGCTAAACCAAAAAAGCGAAAACCCAAAAGTCGTGATTGGCCATGATTGCCGTTTTGCTGGTGAGTTATTTTCCGAAACTACGGCTAAAGTGCTTTGTGCCAACGGTGTTCATGTTGCAATTGCCAAAGGATTTGTCAGCACGCCCATGGTTTCTTTAGGTGTAAAAGAATTAAGTGCAACCCAAGGTGTGGTGATTACGGCTTCGCATAATCCACCTTCCTATAATGGATTCAAATTAAAAGGCCCTCACGGAGGCCCAACTCCCCCTGCGGAAATTGCGGAAGTGGAAGCCTTGATTCCAGATTTGGTTGATTTGCCTTTGGAATCCATTTCTGATTTCCAGACTAAGGGATTATTGGAATATGTGGATTTGGAAAACATGTATATTGAATACCTGAAAGAGAAATTTGATTTTGAAAAGCTAAATAACGCTCCTGCGAAACTGGCTTACGATGCCATGTACGGATCAGGGCAAAATGTAATCCGGAAATTATTGCCTTCCGCCGTATTGTTGCATTGCGATTATAATCCCTCTTTTAATGGGACAGCACCCGAACCAATCCATAAAAACCTTTTGGAGTTTTCTGAACTGATGAAAAATACACCGGAATTAAAAGTTGGTTTGGCTACGGATGGGGATGCAGACAGGATAGGGCTTTATGATGAAGACGGCACTTTTGTGGACGCTCATCACATCACGCTTTTACTGATTAATTATTTGCATAAATATAAGAAATTAGGCGGCAAAGTCGTGGTGGCATTTTCTATTACGGACAGAGTGAAAAAAATGTGTGCGGCTTACGGATTGCCGATAGAAATCACCAAAATCGGATTCAAATACATCAGTGAAAAAATGGTAAAAGAAGATGTCCTTTTGGGTGGTGAAGAAAGTGGCGGCATTGCAATCAAAGGGCATATCCCAGAGCGCGACGGCATATATGACGGTTTGATTATTTACGAATATATGATGGAAACGGGGAAAACTTTAAAAGAACTCTGTCAGGAAATTTACGCTGTAGTTGGCGAATTTTTCTATTTAAGGAGCGATCAGACATTACCTGAAGAACAGAAACTAAACATCATAAAATCCGCCGAAGAAGGGAAGTTTACTTCCTTTGGGAAATATAAAGTGCTCAGTGTAGAAACCGTTGATGGCATTAAATATCATTTGGCAAATGACGCATGGATAATGCTGCGGGCATCTGGAACGGAACCTTTGTTGCGGATTTATGTAGAAGGGAATAATGAGCAGGAAGCGTTGGAGATTTTAGAAGAGGTGAAGAAAACAGTGCTTTAGGGCAAACGAAATAAGAACTAGAAATAACAACAGCCGGAATATTCGTTCTGGCTGTTGTTGTGTATAAATTAAAAGCAATCCTATTTCACGGTCAATTTTTTGGTAACCGTACCTTCTTTGGTAGAAATATTGATAAGATAAACGCCTTTTGTCAATTGGGATGTGTTAATTGGGAAAACAAACTGGTGTGCATTGGCTTTATCTGTAAATTCCTGGTTCATAACTACTTTTCCCAAAATATCGGTCATCGTTATTTGATTCACTGTACATTTTATTGCAGAAACAAATGTTTGAGCTGTCGTGGGGTTAGGGTATAGTGAAAATAGAGAATTCAACAAGTTATTCGTTTCAATTTTAGTTCCACTTCCGGCAGTAGTATTATATGTGGTGACACTATTCAAAAGAGTTGGGGTCTCATTGTTCAATTGAAGGGCAAAATCGATTGTAGACATTAAGGAAAAAGGGAATCCAGCTTTATACCAATAATATTGCGTCATGATAGTTTTTATATTTGTTCCGTCTGCATCTACCTCATATATATCTACCAATTTCTGCCTCAATACATTTGAATAAGTGCCCGCTGGCGTTTTTAATGTCCCATAGGCATCAATTGTACTGTGTAATGTTCCATCTTTTGTTGTCCCTGTATTATTTGAAATGAAATAGTTGTCATTGTATGTTTGTCCAAAGATTACGGGAAACTGTAAAAAAGTATAGGGATCATTAAAAGTAGCAATACTTGATGAACTTGACGATTCTCCTACTTCTTCAAAGACCGAAGAGGTTTTATTGTAAAATACATCAGTAAACCCTGTTCCCAAATAATGGGTTGCATTTGGAAATGAAGCGCAGTCGCCTCCCGGGCAGGTGTTAATAGTAACATTATACACTGTCGTCAAATTCAAACTGGAAAAATCCCAATTGACATTTGCTCCGGCAGGACCGGGATCTGTTGTCACAGTTCCATATTTATAACTGAAAGATGGCGTACCTGATAAATCATAATCGGTTGAGTTGATTACAGGTTGCGCAAAGGAAGCATAGCTAAATGCGACAAAGGCGGAAAGGAATAGACTTTTTTTCATTTCTAATTTTGTTTTTGTTTAATAATGCACAAAGTAATATTTCTTTTTTAATGTAACAAATTATTTAAAAAAAAGAAAAATTTAAAATTATTATAGCTTGAGCCTATTGCTAACCTGTTAATTATGAAGAGTAGAATATATCATACCTTTGGGATTTCATTTCCTTAAAGTTAAAGAGCCATCAATATTCATTCATTTCCATAAAAACCGGACAGTGGTCCGAATGTTTTACATCCGGATAAATAGCTGCACTTTTTATTCTTTCTTTGAGGGGCTTGCTCACGCTGATATAATCAATTCGCCATCCTTTATTATTCGTTCTGGCATTTGCCCTGAAGCTCCACCAGGAATAATGGTGTGGATCAACATTCAATTCTCTAAAGGTATCCACAAAGCCATTGTCAAACCATTTATCCATCCAAGCTCGCTCTTCGGGTAAAAATCCACTACTGTTCTTATTGCTTACCGGATTATGGATGTCAATGGGTTTATGACAAATATTGTAATCGCCGCAAATGATTAAATTGGGGCGTTCGATTTTTAAATCATGGATATACTCGTAAAATTCCTCTAGCCATTGATATTTATACACTTGTCGGATATCGCCGCTTGAACCACTTGGGAAGTAAGCGTTAATCAAAGTTAAGTCGCCAAAGTCCAGGCGGATGACCCGGCCTTCAAGATCGCTTTGTTCAATCCTATTTCCATATTGCACAAAATCTGGTTTTATCTTTGACAAAACAGCCACGCCGCTATATCCTTTCTTTTGCGCTGAAAAAATATGAAAATGATAACCCATTTCTTCAAACTCCCGGATATTCAAATCCGAGTGTAAAGCTTTCACTTCCTGAAAACAAATAATATCTGCCGGGTCCGTTTTCAACCACTCCAGCAATCCTTTTTTAATGGCACTCCTGATACCATTGATATTATATGAAATAATACGCATTTTTTATTTATTTAAATTGAGTGTTCGTGAATTAATTCTTTACCATTAAAGACAGGGACAACCGGGTGCAGGTTTTTCGTAGTGCAATATTCCATATCCTTTTGCAAGCCAAATTCCGATAGCCTCCGGTAATGCGAGCTATGGACTAAAGCATCTATTAAATGTTCGTGCTGTTTGCTTTCTTCAAAGAGACTTAATGCAATTTTGGCACTGTCGCATTCTATTTTAAAATGTGTGTTTACTTGTTGAACGACTGCACCGGCAAATAAGGTATCTTCCATATTTACGCGGTCTTTCCATGCAGAACAGGCTAACAAAACTTTTTTGTTTTTCCCGATTAAAAAAGAACAAACCGCATCTAAATTGAGGAAAGAACCAATAATGATGGTTTCCGCCTTTTTGACCATATGCAATAGTTTTGTGCCATTTGTAGTGGTCAGGACCAGCGTTTTCCCCTTGATAAAGTCCCTGCCGTATTCAGACGGAGAATTGCCGTTTTGCAGACCTTCGATCACTTTCCCGTCCCGTTCTCCTGCCGTAATGTATCCATCACCCATTTGGGAAAATTCCATACATGCTTCTACGGAAGCAATAGGGATTACCGCTTTTGCACCATTATCCAATGCTGCACAAATTGTAGAAGTCGCCCTGAAAATATCAATGACGACAACAATTGTATTTTCAAGATCATAGAGATGAAGCAATGCCGGCGAAAGACATACTTCAAGAAGTGGCTTTTCAATCATGTCGCAAAATTAATGGGAATAAGTTTAATTACCGCTTTCGTTTCTTTAATTCAAAAATATCCTTTCGGCGGTCATTTAAATTCCGGACACTGCCAAACCGGTTCAGTTCCCTCAATAAATCAATGTCCGTATCCACCACTAAAATCATTTCCGTATTGGGCGTAGCTTCTGCTTTAATCCCGTTGGCCGGGAAAGCAAAATCACATGGGGTAAAAACCATGGATTGTGCATATTGGATGTCCATATTGTGCACACGGGGTAAATTGCCCACACTGCCGGCAATGGCCACATAGCATTCATTTTCAATGGCGCGGGCTTGGGCGCAATTCCGGACACGCGAAAACCCGTTTTGGGTATCCGTAAGGAAAGGGACAAACAGGATATCCATCCCTTCATCGGCCAAAATACGGCTTAATTCAGGAAATTCAACATCGTAGCAAATAAGTATGCCGATTTTTCCACAATCCGTGTCAAAGGTTTTCAAGGCATTCCCGCCTTGCATTCCCCATACCTTGGCTTCATCAGGCGTAACATGCAACTTTTCATAAGATTCGATACTGCCATCTCTTTTGCACAGGTAACCAATATTGTATAAAGTGTCCTCTTTTATAACAGGCATGCTTCCCGTAATAATATTGATATTATAAGAAATCGAAAGCTCAGCGAATTTCTCTAAAATACCCGGCGTAAATGCAGCTAAATTCCGGATAGCGTCAGCTTCAGACAAATGATTGTCTTTTGCCATCAAGGGCGCATTGAAAAATTCAGGGAAAAGCGCGAAATCACAACGATAACCTGAAACGGCGTCAACAAAAAATTCAACTTGCTGCATCAGGTCTTCCACATCTTTATATGCGCGCATTTGCCATTGCACCAAGCCCAGGCGGACTATTTTCTTAATCGTCAACGGCGTGTCATTTGGCTTTTCGTAATAGATATTATCCCATTCCAGCAAAACTGCATATTCATTAGAAGCTTCGTCGCCTTCCAGGTAACCTTTAAGCACACGGGAAGGATGGAAATCATTGGCGATTTGAAAGCTCAAAACAGGGTCATGGATCTCTTTATGCCTTACGCGCTCAATATATTCCTTTGGCGTCATTTCCCCTGCATATTTATGATAATTGGGGATGCGGCCGCCAAAAGCAATACCTCTTAAATTCAGGTTTTCGCAAAGCTCTTTCCGGTAATCATACAACCGCCTGCCCAATCTCAACCCTCTAAATTCAGGAACGATAAATACATCAATCCCATATAATATGTTTCCCTTTGAATTGTGCGTATTAAAAGAATAATTACCTGTGATTTCTTTATAAGTATGGCTTTTTTCAAATTTTTCTTCTTCTACAATCAAGGATAAAGCGCAACCTGCAATTTGGTCATTTACTCTTATTACTACCTGGCCTTCGGGAAATTTCTGAATCAGGTTCTTGATTTGTTGCTCGCGCCAATAAGCGTTGGGCATGGTGGAATAAGATTCGATCATGGCTGATTTCAGCTCTTGATAATCTTCGATCGTGAGGTAAGCAAGTGATATGTTTTCTATTTTTTCCATTCTGTTGTTTTAATTATTTTGCTTGAAAAAGCATTTCTAAAATCAGGTAAAGTTAAAAAAAATAAGGGGAACAAGTTTTTTATAATGAATGTGGTCAGGGATTTTACTTTTAAAATTACAAGTTTGAAAGGTGGGGGTTTTATTATTTCGTTCAGGAAAATGATTTTTTAAAATTCCTAGCTATATTTACTGCTTCTGCAAGTCAAATTCAAAATCTATAAAACACAATATTTGTAAAATTGCGAAAATTCCATTTACTTTGAAGCATGATAAATTTCGCATCAGATGTGGAAGCCGTAAAAGCACTCCAGGGAAAATACAATGAGCTAAAAAATGCCGTAGGAAAAGTAATTGTGGGACAGGCAGATGTAGTGGAGAAATTAATTATTTCCATTTTATGCAATGGGCATAGTATGCTTGTGGGCGTTCCCGGACTGGCAAAGACGCTGTTGGTAAAAACTGTTGCGGATGCCTTGGATTTAAGCTTTAAAAGAATTCAGTTTACACCGGATCTGATGCCGAGTGACATTACAGGTTCTGAAATTTTGGATGAAAATAGGAAGTTCAAATTCATAAAAGGTCCCATATTTGCCAATATCGTTTTGGCGGATGAAATTAACCGTACACCGCCAAAAACGCAGGCGGCATTATTGGAAGCCATGCAGGAACGGAATGTAACCGCAGCGGGCGAAGAATACAAATTGCCGGCGCCGTTTTTTGTTTTGGCAACCCAAAACCCCATTGAACAGGAAGGGACTTATCCTTTGCCTGAAGCGCAACTGGATCGTTTTATGTTTCAGATCGTAGTGGATTATCCGAGTTTTGAAGAAGAAATGCAAATAGTAAGACAAACGACACAGCCGCAAACATATACGATGGAAAAAGTGTTGCAAGCGGAAGAAATCTTGTATTTTCAAAACTTAATCAGGAAAGTGCCTGTTCCGGACAATGTTTTGGAATATGCCGTTAAATTAGTGCAGCAAACCCGACCAAAACATGCCGGAAAAAACTCATTTGCCGAACAATATATCGCTTGGGGCGCTGGCCCACGGGCATCACAAAATATTATTTTGGCAGCAAAAAGTTACGCTTTGTTAAACGGTAAATTTTCCCCTGATATCGAAGATGTAAAGAAAATGGCATTGCCCGTCTTGCGCCATCGGATTGTCAGGAATTATAAAGCGGAAGCCGAGAATGTGGATTTGAAAGATTTATTAGATAAAATATAAAAATGACAGAGGAATTAAACAACGAGCTGAATTTTGACCAGAAATGGCATTTTTTGGAATTGCAGTTGACAGAACGATTTGAGAAAAAGCCAAACATGGAAGCTATACTTTTCTTGATTGGCATCAACGAATACCGGGGAAATATGCCGAGCATGAAATTTTCAAAAGAGCAAAAACAAGATCTCATGCATATTGCGGTTTGTAGCCTGTTGAGCAAAGGGGGCTACTATGAATTGGAAGGCTATGACAACGATGGCTGGCCTCATTTTAAAGAATTAGATAAAGTGAATGCGCCCAATCTGGAAGAACAGGAACATTTACTGAAACATTATATCCTTGATTATTTTGAAGTTTAAATTGCCATGAACACCTTTTTGATAAAATTAAAAAGTTCATTTTTCCTTGCGCTATGCATGGTCTCTGCTTCAACTTTTGCCCAGGAAAGCATGATACAAAGAGTAGATGTTACCGTACATAAAAACAACCAGTTAGGTGTGTTTGTCGAGGGCGGATTCAACATCCCGTTTACTGATGTACAGGACCCTCAACCAGGACGTGTATTTGGGATGGGCGCTTCTTTTTCACCTCTTTCTTATATTCAAATTGCATTTAATGTTCAAAATGGAAAATTGATAGAAGGTAGGAGACAAAAGCCGTATAGTGACATGAATTACAGCAACAGTTATGCATATACCGCATTGATAGGCCGGATTTCTCCCTTCAAGATTTTCAAGCGGCCGGATGAAGGTATCGTAAAATATTTAGATGGCTATTGTGGATTCGGATTGGGGTTGATATTTAATCATGTCAGTACTGGCTCAGTAGATGCCGCCAGCTATGGGAAATTGAATAACTATAATGGTATCGCGTTTTTATTACCTTATGAAATCGGTTATACCCTTCCGGTTTATACCTTCTCAAAGGATAAGCGGGAGATTTCCTTAAATGTCAATTACCGTAATCATGTTAGCTTTTCTGATAAATTAGATGGTTATGTGCCAACGGTAGAAGTAAATAAAAGCAATGATATTTTCAATCAATTGACTTTTGGGATTGTTTATTCTTTTTAAGTTACCTGAAGAGGCAATTCGTTTTTTATTGAGTAAATAATATTGAATTAATTAAAAAACCACAAAGAACAAGAAGAATGCACAAAGTTCACAAAGACTTATGGACTTTGTGGTTAAAAAGAGCGTTGTGATGAGAAAAAGCTTCTTAAAATTGTTCATCGTCCCGCAAATACCGCCATTGCCCCGGAGGTAATTTTCCCAAATGGATTTTCCCGATCCTGATGCGTTTTAAGCCGACAACATGTAATCCCACCAATTCACACATCCTGCGGATTTGGCGTTTTTTGCCTTGTCGTAAAATAAACCGCAATTGGTCTTCATTCTGCCATGTTACTGTTGCTGGTAAAAGTTGCTGATCGTCAAGACTTAATCCATGGTTCAAAAGCTTTAATCCATTGTTGATTATTTTTCCGGTTACGCGGACTAAGTATTCTTTATCCGTTGTGCTGCTTTCCCCAATGAGCTGCTTGGCAACAACGCCGTCCTGCGTCAAAATCAATAAGCCAACCGAATCAATATCCAACCTTCCTGCCGGTGCAAGTCCGTATTGGTGCTGCCTGCTGAATTGGATTTTACTTCTGTCTTCGATCCACTGATTTTGCTTTGTGATTAATGCTGCTGCTGCTTTATAATTTTTTTCCGGTTGTGCACTGACATAGCCCACAGGTTTATTCAATAAAATAGTCACCTTGCCGGATTGTTGGTTCTGGGCGGAGCGATTCAGTGATATTTCATCTTTTTCAGTTACTTTTTGCCCTTTTAAAGTGGCCACTTTCCCATTTACCCTTACCCAGCCTTGCAGAATATAGCTATCTGCTTCACGCCGGGAACATAAACCTAATACTGCCATTCGCTTGGCCAACCGCATGTTGTCATTTTCCATTTTGGAGATTTCAGTTCTACCGAAATTTGAGTTTTGATTATGCAAATTTAGTTAAAAACCTTATCTTTTGAGATTAAGATTTGTTGCTTAATCAAAATTGAGGCCGCCTTTTGGGCAGCCTCAATGAACACAAGCCAGTATTTTAATACAAATCTATTGTGCTGTTATCTGAAATGAAATATTCAAATCATCTTCGCCGCCGGCATTTTCATAGCTTGTGCTGTTCCATGATTGGGCTTCGGGTTTTGATTTATCCAAACCATGACGCAAAACAACTTTCAACTGCGTAGTGCCCGGACCGGAAATGATAGCGGTGCCATCTAAACCAATACCCCGGCTGTTTACATCAAAATCATTGTACGCATAATCAAAAACATTATTTTGAGAAGCGATAAAAAAGAACTGATGTATGGTTCCTTCCTCCAATACTTCGTCGTTCACGGAATTACCATGATTCAACAAAGTAATCAGCATCCTGTAGTGCTTATTGGACATCAGCATGGCGGTATTAGGCGCAGCTACGCCATTTCTGTTGAAGTCGATAGTTGTCGTATCCGTCGTTTCCGAGCCTTCAGGGTTTAATAAAACAAATTGAATACGGGAAGCATCATATTCTTCCTGCGCATCTTCGGGCGTTGGTGTAGGATTCTTTTTGCAGGAACTAAAAGTCAATGTTCCTATTACTGTTGCTAAAAAAGCAAATTTTAAGATTGTGGTTTTCATATTTGTTATATTTTATGTTTGTGTAATAAATTTGAACTCTTTTTGTGTGTAAAAATTTGCGCCTTTGCGAATCTTAGTATTTGCCTGAAACAAAACTCTAAAACACATAAGCCAGCCTCAATTCATAACTTCTCCCTAAATCGTGCGCATAATACCTGAACCGGTCCATGTAGTCCTTATATTCCGTATTGGCAAGGTTGTTGATCGAAAAATTGATATTCAAACTTTGCTTGTTCACGAGAAGCGTAGTCCCTAAGCCTACTTTCAACAAATGATACGCATCCGGTGGCTGAGTATAATCACTTAATGGTTCATACTGGTTTTGGCGTGCAACAAAAACATGGGAAAACTCGACATAACTATCTTTTAAATAAGGGACGGGATCGTATTTCCAGCGAATGGCTTGTTCTAACCTATCCGTTGGGATCGTCGGTAAATACCGGTTATTGGAAATATCCTTCGCCCTGATCAAAGACCCTTTTAAATTATAATCAAAGTGTTTTAAGAAAGCAATATTCAAGTTGAGGTCTGTACCCAAGAAACGAGCATTGGTTTGTGCATAATTGAATGTCGGGAATGCACCTTGCAAGCTTTGATACAACTGCCCAGATGGATTCAAATAAATATAATCATTAAAATAGTGCATGTATCCATCCAAACTGATGTTCAACCAATTCCCTGCATTTTTAAATTGAAGTGAGGTAATCCATTTAAGGCCTATTTCTGATTTCAAAGTACTGTCGCCCATTTCATAAGATGCTGCGCCGGTATGCAAACCATTACTATACAATTCGTTTACACTGGGCGAGCGCCATGCTGAACCGATATTGGTATTTAAGTTCCATCGTGGGTTGATATCCCAAATAGCGCCCAGACTTCCGCTGACATTATTGAAATTCCGGATGCCTCCATACAAGTTATGATCCAAATCATAACCTAAGGCACTCAGGTATTTGTAATCATAACGAATGCCCGCTTCGATCTGGTAATTGGTTTTCAGGAAATTCGCAATTGCGAAAACGCCTAAGTTTTCAGAAATATAATCAGGGATAAGCGGAGTCGTCAGTGTGCCGGGAATGTTTTTATTCTCTTGGCGATTGCCCACGATCCCGATATTTCCTTTCCATGCCTTTCCGTTGAAATAATCCAAAGACACGTTCAGGGATTGGTCATTTAAACTTAAATCCAACGACGGGATGCTTGAGCGGCCGCCGCGCCGGATATCAAATTCTTTCCGGGCATCTGTCTGAAAAGAGTATTGAGCGGTTAAATGCAGATAATCATTCAAATGCACATGTGCTTTTATCTTTAATAAGTCATGAATAACGGACTGTTTCGGTGCGCCAATGACATAAGAAAAACTGCCATCATCTATCGGTCTGCCTAATGTAATGTGTTTTTCCAAATCTTCGATGCTGCCTATTTCGGAGCCTTTAAAAATCCCCAATTCCGTATTGAAATGACTATAATAAACATCCGCATCAAAATGCCTTTTGATATAACCGGCAGCGACTGAATAATTCAACTCATTCATGCCTGTATTATCCAAAAAGTAATCCGCAGTTTTCAAATTTCCGCCTTTTTTTGCCGTTCCCTGAACGAGCCAGGACAATGCTGGTAATTTTTTAAAATTCCCTGAAAGCATTCCCGAAGCAGCGCCCATTTGGCCATTGGAGACACCAACTAAATTCAGTGATCCATGAATCAAACTATCCGTGGGTAAAGGTGCGGGATCTACTAAAATAACACCACCCATTGCATCACCGCCATATTGGATGGCGGCTGCACCTTTAACGACAGTGATTGTTTGCGCAGAAAATGGATCTATTTCAGGTGCATGTTCCACGCCCCATTGCTGACCTTCCTGCCGAACACCATTATTTAAAACCAGGATGCGATTGCTGTGCATCCCGTTAATTACTGGTTTGGAAATCGTGGCCCCGGTTTGCAACATGCTCACACCAGCGATAGTCTCGACTGCATTTGCTAAAGAGCCGCCGGCAGTTTTGTTCAATTCGCTTTTATCTAAGGTAGTGGCAGTGGCAGTTGTGGACAATACTTGTTTATGACCCGTAATTTCTACTTCATCCAAACTTTTCCGTGCTACTTTCATGAAAACTTTCAAGGAATCATTTCCGGAAACGATGACATCCTTATCTATATTTTCATAGCCGATAGCCTGAATGTGTAAATGGTTTTTCCCCAAACAAACATTTTCCATAACAGACCAGCCATTCATATCCGAAAGGCTAAAAGATTTCCCGAAACCAATCGATGCACTGAGGATGGGTTGGTTGGTCTGCTCATCTATCGCGGTGATGGAAACCTGAAGGTTGCATTTGTCATTTGCATAAATGGCATAACTAAATGCATTTATAAACACCATGCACAAGAGCATGGCTTTTTTGAATAACACCATTAATTTAAGGGTTAAGATTAAAAGATAACCTGCTTTTCGATCATTGCAGAATGCAATCATTCAAAAACGCACTTACTAAATGATTCAAAGCTCAAGTTTCAGGCTCAAGTTTCAAATCCAATCATTCAAATCTCAAAAAATGGGGGGCCGCGCAAGCTTGTATGTGCCTGCTTATTGGAAGAATGGGAAATTAAATATTCATCGTAAAAATGAACTTCAACTGTGTTTACTGAAAAATCATAATGCGGGAACGAGTTGTCGTAAACGGAAAAAGTAAAATCTAAAAAACTACAATGGTGATGTTGGTTTTCAAAAGAAGCATGCTGCCCATCGCCATGTCCTGAAATGCAATCCACCGTATCCTCATGACCTGTAAAGCTGTGGATAAAATCATGCGAAGTATTGTTCAATAACAATAGTGTTACCAAACAAATATAGGTTATGAAATGTTCTAAGCTTTTGAGCATTATCGCAAAGGTAAAGCTTTTTTTGTAGATGCAACTAAGTTGCACTATTTTCATTTCATGAAATCAACAATTTTTTTCAAAAGAATTATTAGCTACTTTTGCGAAACAGACATTAAACATAAAAAATGCCACTATTTAAGTTTAGGATTTATTGGGAGGAAGATGATAATATTTATCGTGATATCGTTATTAAAAAAGGGCAGACTTTTTTGGAGCTGAATGATGCTATTTTAAAGGCATTCGAATTTACCAATAAAGCTTCTTCTTCTTTTTTTGAAAGCAATGAAAAATGGGTTTACGGAAGGGAAATTTCATCGGAGGTACTGTTGAATAAAAAAGATGCGCCTGCGCTTTCCATGCTCAAAACGCCCGTATCCGCATTGATTGAAAAACCGGATCAAAATTTCCTGTATGTATTTGACCCGGCTAAAAAATGGACTTTTTTAATCTCCTTAATAGGTATTGAAAAAGCAGAAGACAGTAAAATAACTTATCCCTTTCTTGCTAAATCAGAAGGTATTGCGCCCACACAAACTCGGTTAAAAGGATTGGCGAATGAACGATTAATGGAAATTGAGGAAAAATATGACCTCAATAAAGAAGATATGGACGAGCAGGGCTTTAGCGATGATGAAGCGCAATCAGATGAAAATGAAACCGAATCATTTGATAATGGGCTTGATTTTTAAATTTATTTAAAAAGAAATCAATGTCTAAAACGCTTATTGTAATCGCCGGGCCAACGGCAATCGGTAAAACAGCGTTGTCCATTCAATTGGCACAACATTTCAATACAGGGATCATTTCCGCAGATTCGCGCCAATGCTATCGGGAGATGAATATAGGCACCGCCAAACCAAATAGGGAAGAGCTTGCAAATGCCCAGCATTATTTTATTGATACGCATAGTATTTCCGAGGAAGTAAATGCGGGAAGTTATGAAAAATTGGCATTGGGATATGCAAAGGAAATATTCTCCGGGAATGATATTGCAATAGCCGTTGGCGGTACGGGTTTATACATTAAAGCATTGTGTGAAGGCATCGATGAGATGCCGGATGTCAACCCGGAAATTGAACGGAGTATTAATGAGCAATTTAAGGAAAAAGGATTAGCATGGTTACAACAAAAACTCCATGATGAGGATCCTTTATTTTTCGAACATGCAGAAAAAAATAACCCGCACCGTTTATTAAGGGCATTGGTTTTTAAATTAAGCATGGGAAAATCCATCACGCTTTTTAAAACCGGGATAAAAAAAGAAAGACCGTTTAATATCCTAAAGATTGGATTGGAACTTCCCAGAACTACGCTTTATGAACGCATCAACCTGCGCGTTATGCAAATGATGAAAGAAGGATTGCTCGAAGAAGTGAAATCGTTATTGCCTTTTAAAGATTTAAAAAGTCTGCAAACGGTGGGCTATACCGAGCTCTTTGATTTTTTGCAAGGGAACACTACACTCGAAAAAGCTGTTGGTCTCATTCAACAGCATACGCGTAACTATGCCAAACGCCAAATGACTTGGTTTAAGAAGGATAGAGACATCCATTGGTTTTTGCCTAATGATTATTCAGGTATATTAGCTTATTTAGAAAAACACATTGGTAATTGATTGCTGTTTTGATACAAGAAACCGCTAGTTTCTAAATCAGCGTTTTGTTTTACTTCAAATGATTGAGGATAGCTTGCATTTCAATCTTCATATGGCTTTCATTATACACACATTCCCCATTTTGAATCAGCAATACTTGTGGCGATTTATGTGTAACCTTAAATCTATTTGCAATTTCATTGGAAATACTGCGATAAGCCAATAAATCCAGGTAATAAAAATCAATATTATCCGGTTGTTCAGCATGTTCCAACCGGTTTTTCGCATCCGCATTTACGGGGCAGGTTGTGCTGTGTTTATAAATGACAACAGGTTTAGCCGCACTTTCTTTAATGATGTCGTCTAATTGCTTTTCTTCGGTTATTGTTTTCCATTTCATAATGCAAAGGTAAGTCGTGTTTTTTTAATACTTTTTGGATAAAACTATACTCCTAAAGATAAAATAGATACTCTTCTGTTCTTTAAATGCGCGCCATTACATTTTTTCCGAAAATTTCATAAGCTTCTTTTTCCAGCCGTTCCTGATGATTGGGATGTGCGATTTTAATCAATGCCTGTGCCCTTTCTTGTAAGTTTTTGCCATTTAAATAAGCAATTCCATACTCCGTAACAACGAAATGAACATGTGAACGAGTGGTAACCACGGAAGCTCCTGGTTTCAATAAAGACACAATCCTTGAAATGCCTTTTGCGGTTATGGAAGGGATGGCGATAATTGGTTTACCGCCTTCTGATAATGCTGCCCCGCGCATGAAATCCATTTGTCCGCCTACGCCACTATATTGCTTTGTGCCAATGGAATCAGCGCATACCTGACCAAAAATATCTACTTCGATCGCACTGTTGATTGCTGTTACTTTTGGGTTTTTCAGGATATTGATCGGATAATTTACATACTCTACATCCAATAACCGGATAGAAAGATTATTATCCATAAAATCATATAATTTCCTTGAACCAATTGCAAAACTGGAAACGATGGATCCGGGATGTGTTTTCTTGTATTTTCCTGTAATAACGCCTTGTTCCACTAAAGGGATAATCCCATCGGAAAACATTTCGGTATGTATGCCTAAATCTTTGTGATTACTCAATTCTTGTAATACCGCATTGGGAATACCGCCGATGCCCATTTGAAGCGTTGCGCGATCTTCAATTAAAGAAGCTACATTTTGACCAATCGCTTTTTCAATATCAGTGGAAGGCGCCAATATTTGTTCATAAATAGGATAATCCACTTCAATGGCGATATCTATTTTGGAAATATGAATGATGCCGTCGCCAATTACCCGAGGCATATTTTTATTGATTTCGGCAATCACGAATTTTGCTGTTTCTACGGCAGCCAAGCTCACATCGCAAGAAACGCCTAAGGTGCAAAACCCGTTTTTGTCTGGTGGTGAAACGGAAATCAAAGCTACATCAATTGGATAAGTGCCATTGCGGAATGCTTTTGGTATTTCACTGAGAAACATGGGAATGTAACTTGCAATACCCTCATTAACCGCTTTCCTGACATTGGCACCCACAAAAAAAGAGTTAAGCTCAAAGGAAGCAGCATGTTGAGGTTCCACATAAGGTGCAGGCCATTCTGTATGGATACTTAATAATTTTATATTGCTCAATTCATGGCTGCGTTCAGACATGGCATTCACCAACATTTTGGGAGTAGCGGCAGCGGAATGGATAAAAACGGAATTGCCTGTTTGAATGGCTTGTACCGCTTCGGCAGCAGAAGAAACAATCATTTTTGGATTTTTGGTGTAAAGCAAAAATAGACTTAATCTTCTGGAATTGATGTAGAAGTAGCTGCGAAAATTGAATATCCGCTATGAAATTTGTGGTTTGTGCCAAAAAATAAAAACAACAAAGGCGCAAAGACAGTACGAAAATACACAAACTTCACAAAGTATTTGTGTCCTTTGTGAATATCTTTGTGTCCTAATGGTTAAGAAAGAGCTCCTAAAGAAGAAATTATTGGGTTATTTCATAAATCCGCACTAACCTAAAAAAAATAAAATTTTAAAAAAAAACATTTTTTAAAACTTCGTTTTCCCTTCATACTCCAATACCCATTTTCCCAACTTTTCTTCAAAATCCGGATTTTGGATATTTTCAAAGAAATCGCCTTCCGCATTTATCTTTTGCCATAATTCATCTTGCGCCTTGGTGCTGTTCCACGCTTGTTCGTAAGGCGTATGACTAAAGGAAACCATTTCATAAACAGAATTGAATTTACCCGGAAATCGGCGGCCTAATTCTTTTTCCACTTTTTTGCGTTGCAGGAAGATGGGGTCGGCAACCTGATCGCGCATTTCAATGAAATTCTTGAATGCTAATTCCCCAATGGCATCTGCATTGGGTTTGCGTGCTATTTCGTATTCTGTAAAAATAGTGGCCCAATCATCAGGATATCGATCTATTAATTGATCCAAAATCGTGCAATCTTCAAAACCGGCGTTTAAGCCTTGTCCGTAAAAGGGAACAATGGCATGTGCGGCATCACCGATGATACAACTTTGGTCTTTATAATGCCAGGGGTAAATTTTTGTAGTGATTAAAGAAGAAACAGGATTGTGTTTGAAATCATGCACTAAAGTAGGCATCAAGGCAATGGCATCAGGAAATTGTTTCTTGAAAAAGGAAAGGATTTGTTCTTCCGTTTGGATGGATTCGAAAGAAGGATTCCCTTCAAACGGGAAAAATAAAGTACAGGTGAAACTGCCATCTTCATTAGGCAGCGCAATCATCATGTAATTATGCCGTGGCCAAATATGCAAAGCGTTTTTTTCAATGAGCCATGTGCCCTTTTCCCCAGCCGGGATATTTAATTCCTTATAACCATGTTCTATATAAAATTGGGAAAAATTAGTTCTGTCCCTAAAAGAATAAGCTGTCCGTAATGATGAAAAAGCACCGTCTGCACCAAAAAGCAAATCGCATTTTACTTGTTCTTTGCCGGATTTCGTTTCGAGATCGATTTCGTTTTGGTCAATATCGACATGCGTACAACGGTGGTCGAAATGGATTTTTGCACCAGTTTTTTCTGCTGCGTCCATTAGTTTTTTATTTAGTTCCGCCCTGCTTACGGAATAAATCGCTTCCCCGTTTTTCCCATATGCCTGAAATGCGGAACTGCCATCTTCCTGATGCAGGAAGCGGCCGGGCATGGGAATGGCGATTTGTTGGATGTCTTCTTTTAGACCTGCCAATTCCAGGGTTTTCCAGCCTCGGGAACTTAATGCGAAATTGATGGAACGACCTGCCTGGATCTGTTCTTTCCGCATATCGGGACGGCGCTCGTAAATCGTTACCTCATGTCCGCGCTTTCGTAAAAGAACGGCCAAAACTGTTCCTACTAACCCTGCGCCTAAAATGGTAACTGATTTCATAAATATATTTGATATTCGGTATTGAGCTGTTATTTTTTATCTTTCCCATGAATTTTTATGGGTCATTTCGAAGAAAAAACCTACGGTGATACCACCACCATGATTCCTGAAATTATTTTCGGAACCACCGCCCGGAGCGGTGTTCAACAATCCTACGCCGTAAAATGCACGGAAATAAAGTCCGATGGGCAATTCATATCCTAAAGTAGCCTGAACGCCTAAATCGAATGGGCGGATTTGGTCTTTTTTTTCATTTCCGATGGAAATGCCATCGTCTTTTCTATTGGTTCGCTCGTTCCCGTTTAAAATATTGGTATATTCTTGTTGGAATCTGCCACCAATTGCTGCTGCAAAATAGGGTCCTGCACCAACAAAGAAATGAGGATCGTCAAATTCTTTCCCGGTTTTGTATAAAGCATAAACGGGAACCTGAAGATAAGTAATGCTGTATCTCCTGCTGTCCTGGTCGCTTGTTGGCAATCCTGAGCCTAAGGAATAATATTTTTCATGATAGCTTTCCGTTCCGGCATTGGTATTCAGGAAAACGCCTGTTTGTAAAGAAAAATTCTTGTTGAATCCAATATCCACATTGCCACCCATCCTGAAGCCGGTTTGAAATTGTGTTTCAAAGGTAGCGCCATTCAGCTTTTGAAGCATTGTTTGGTAGGTGCCGCCAACTTCGGGTGCGATTTTGATATCCTGCGCCGTTGTCGATAAACCGAAACCGATTAGAGTAAGGATACTTAGAATTTTTTTCATTTTAAAATAATTATTGGAAACAAAGATAACTTTCCTATCGAAAGATTAAAATTTTTTTCAAAAAAATATCTGCATTTCCTTAAATATCGAAGCATAAAAGGAAAGAAAACTAAATTAGGAGGGATAAACTAAAGTTTTTCCCTGTACAAATCAAATGTGTCTCCCCGTAGTCCGATCCGCATCGCTTCTAAAGGAATTAATTCATTTGGCGCGATATTTCCTAAGTTTACATTGCAACCCAAGAGCTCCAGAAAATACAATTGTTGTGCTTTTTGAGGTGCTTCCCACAGTATTTTTTCTGATGGTATCCTGGTTAAAATTTCTTGGACCAAACCTTCCCTCACTTCTCCGGAACCTCTGTAAATACCTATATTGCCCGCTTCGCGCGCTTCCGCAATGACATAAGTAGAACCTGCATTCAATTCAGCCGTCATTTGTTCAATCCATTTGTAAGGTGGCATGATGTGCGTTGCATCTTTGGAACCCACTTCTGACAAAACCGTAAACCCTTCTTTTACCAAATGCTCGATATGTTTGCATTTTTCGGCATGGGGAATGGAAATGGAACCATCGGAAACTTCGGCATATTTCAAGCCGGATTCTTTAACCGCTTCGATATAATTGTCCAGTTGATTGCGTACTAGATAGGCTTCAAATAAGGTACCGCCAAAGTACACAGGAATATTATGGTCACTATAAACCTTTAGTTTTTCTTTTAAATTATGCGTTACATAAGCCGTTCCAAATCCTAGTTTCACTAAGTCGATATAAGGACCGGCAACTGAAATGAAATTTTTTACCTCTTCCACGCTCAGGCCTTTATCCATGATCATTGTTATGCCGTTCGTTCTTGGTGTTGTGGTGCGTTCAGGAATTTGAAGAAGATTTAAATTCATAAGTCTGTTTTTATTGAAAGGAATTTTAATGCCGCAAAGTTAAAATATATTTTGCGCTGCAAAAGTACTTTATAAACGCATTATTTCAACTCTTATCGTAAATTTGCCAAATGCTGAACAGAACAATTGCGCCGCCCATAAAGGACGCGGTTACTTTTTCTTATCATTTACAGCCTTGTAATAAGTCTGTGTTAAATAATGGTATCCCCCTTTATTGGCTTTCTGCCGGAACGCAGGATGTAGTCCAGATTGAATGGGTTTTTAAAGCCGGGTTATGGGAAGAAAACCAGGTAGGCGTTGCGCAAGCTACGGCTGCGTTGATGAAAAACGGCACGAGTGCGAGATCGGCAATCCAAATCAACGAAGCATTGGAATATTACGGTGCTTCTTTAAGGGTTTCTGCCACCAATGATTTCAATGTTGTTACGCTTCATACTTTGACCAAGCACTTGCCAGTATTACTTCCCGTAGTTCAGGAAGTGATTTTTGACCCTGTTTTTCCAGATGAGGAAGTGGCGCTTTATATTCAAAACTCGCTGCAGAGACTGAAAGTGAATCTTGAAAAGACGGAATTTATCGCCAATAGAAATATCGATGCTTTTCTTTTTGGGAAAGAGCATCCTTATGGCAGATTTACGGAAGAGGGTGATTTGCGGAAAATAGATGCAGGAGTGTTGCGTGCATTTTTCAAAAAATATTTTACGGCGCGGAATTGCCGGATTTTTATGTCGGGGAATTTGAATCAAGAGCATGTAGACTTAGTGAAAAATTATTTTGGGAATGAAAATTGGGGAATGGAAAGTGATCGTATAATCCCTGAATTTGAATTGAGGCCGGCAGTAGAAAAAAAATACAGGATGCAAATTGACCAAACGGTAAATGTGCAGGGTTCGATTCGTTTAGGTCGTACCTTTCCTAAAAGGAATCATCCGGATTTTACACCGATGATTGTACTGAATACCTTATTCGGTGGTTATTTCGGTTCCAGATTAATGGCGAATATCAGAGAAGAAAAAGGATATACTTACGGCATTTACAGCCATCTTTATTCATATAGGGAAGCTGGTGCATTGATGATTGCCACGGAGGCCGGTACCTCTGTTTGTGAAGCTGCAATCCAGGAGGTTTACAAAGAAATGGAAATCCTTTGTGCCGAACAGGTTTCGGAAGAGGAACTGTTATTGGTGAAAAATTATTTATTAGGGAATTTATTGGGTGATTTAGATGGTCCGTTTTCATTGATGCAAAGATGGAAAAGCATGATTTTATTTGAGTTGCCGGAAGATTCATTTGATAAAAATATTGAAATTTATAAAAATATTTCTGCTGCGGAAATAAAAACCCTGGCTCAAAAATACTTTCAAAAAGAAAATTATTTTGAATTAGTGGTATCCTGAAACAACAATTTTTGACAAATTAGAAAATAGTAACTTTGCCAACCATAATAAAAATCATTTATGCAATTTTTAGATTTTGAAAAACCTTTAGAGGATTTAATAGCGCAGTTAGATAAAATTAAATCTATTTCGGAAAAAAATGAAATGGACATGTCCGCTTCTATTGCCGAAATAGAAAATTCGATTGAAATGACCCGCGCTAAAATCTACCAAAGTCTCGCACCTTGGCAAAGAGTCCAGCTAAGCCGTCATCCATCAAGACCTTATACCAATTTTTATATCAATCAAATTTGTGAAAAATATACGGAATTGCATGGGGACAGGAATGTTGGCGACGATAAAGCAATCATTGGTGGAATGGCGGAAATTGACGGAGAGAAAGTGATGGTTATGGGGCACCAAAAGGGCATAAATACCAAAATGCGTCAATATCATAATTTTGGGATGGCGAATCCAGAGGGCTATCGTAAAGCTTTGCGTTTGATGAAAATTGCGGAAAAATTCAACCGTCCGATCATTACTTTAATTGACACTCCGGGTGCATTTCCGGGAATAGAAGCGGAAGAACGCGGACAGGGTGAAGCAATTGCCCGGAATTTGTTTGAGATGTTTCAATTAAAGGTTCCGATGATATGCGTAATTATTGGGGAAGGTGCAAGTGGCGGTGCGTTGGGAATTGGTATTGGTGACAAAGTGGTGATGATGGAAAATACCTGGTACACGGTAATTTCTCCGGAAAATTGCTCCACGATTCTTTGGCGCAGTTGGGATTTTAAAATCCAGGCAGCCGAACAATTGAAACTGACCTCAAAAGACATGTCTGGATTTGGTTTGATTGATGATATCCTTCCCGAACCTGTTGGCGGTGCACATGCTTTTCCCGAAAAAATGGCGGTTACTTTAAAAACTTATTTATTGAAAACCATCAAAGAATTGAAAATGAAAAGTCCGGAAGAAAGAATCGACGAAAGAATCGAAAAATTCTCAAAAATGGGCTTTTACGAAGAAGTGGATGCATAAGTCGTAAGTTATCAGTCGTAAGTCTCAAGTCTCAAATCTCTTATCTCAAATCTAAAAGAATGTTCCAGGGAGTAGGCGTGGCGTTAATTACGCCCTTTAAACAAGATAGTTCCATTGATTTTTCTTCATTGGGGAAAATCATAGATAATGTGATTGATAATGGTGTCGATTTTTTAGTGGCATTGGGTACAACTGCCGAAACCCCGACGCTTTCACATGAAGAGAAGTTGGCAGTTTTGAATTTTATTATTGAACATAATAACAAGAGATTGCCGCTTGTTGTGGGATTAGGTGGAAATAATACCCAAGAGTTGGTTCATTCTTTAACAGAATATCCGATGGCTGAAGTGGATGGTATTTTGAGTGTCGTGCCCTATTACAACAAACCTTCCCAAGAGGGGATGTTCCAGCATTTTAAAGCATTGGCACAAGCTACGGATAAGGATATTATTTTGTATAATGTGCCGGGACGGACAGCTACCAATATTTTGCCGGACACCGTGATCAGGCTGACAAATGAATTTAAAAATATAGTCGCGATTAAAGAAGCGAGTGGTAATATTCCACAATGCATGGAATTGGTTCAAAAAGCACCCAGGCATTTTTCTGTTTTAAGTGGTGATGATAACTTGATTTTGCCACAAATTGCGATTGGTATGAAAGGTGTGATTTCCGTTGCGGCCAACTGTTATCCAAAGGACTTTTGTGCTATGGTGCATCATGCCATTAAAAATGAAATGGACGAAGCCCGGACATTGCATTATAAGTTATTGCCTTTGATTTCTTTATTATTTGCCGAAGGAAACCCTACAGGGGTAAAGTTTGCGACTCATTTGAAAGGGCTTTGCGAAAATATATTGCGCTTGCCGATGGTTCCTGCGAGTGAGGAATTGGAGCAGGCGTTTAAAGACATTTGAAAATGAGGAAGTATTGCATTCATTTTGTCATTACATTTCTATTCATCCTTTCCTCTAACGGACTATTTGCTCAAAAAGGACAAAATGTAGATTCCTTATTTAAAAGAGCCCAAACTTTAGAATTAAGAGGGAACTTTTCGTTTGCACTTAAGTTGTATTTTGAGATATTAAAAATACAACCTTTGAATGTTAGTGCACATGCAAATATTGCAAGGCTATATATTAATAGTGGTGATACAACGAAGGCAATAATTTCAATGGAGCAAGTCTTAAATTATACGGCTGATATTTCCGAAAAGAAAGCAACTCAGATTCTTTTGGCAAAAGCTTATGTGCAGAAAGGGCAGTATTCGGGAAATAAACAATTGGAAAAGGCAGTGAAGATTTATGACAGCCTTATATCTGAATATCCCGAAGAATCGGGAACATACTACTTGGAGCTAGTGAATTGTTATAGCTTTTTGAATAAAGATGCAGCTGCTCGTCGTTCTTTAAAACAAGCAGAGGGTAATTTAGGAAAAACAAATGAAGCTGTTCTTTTAGCAAAAGTGCAAATGTTTTCAAACCTTAAACTTTATAAGGCCGCTTTAAAACATGCTCAAATTATCTGCCAAAATTTTCCGGAAAATCCAGACTATTTCATATTGCTTTATCAACTGCATATTTATACGCATCAATATCAAGTGTTAGATTCAATTGTTCAACAAGCATTGAAGTTATTCCCTAAAAATAAAGATATATTGCGTTTAGGTTTTGAACATTATATAATTGGAGATCAATATAAATGTAAAAAGGGAATTGAGTTAATTTTGAACGAGAAATCTATTTCTTTCAAAGATAAAATAGACATGTTAAGCACAATTATTTATAATAGGAGTGAAAGCAATAAAGCATCTCAATTATTTAATTTGCCATTTCAAAAATGGATTTCTGAAAACCCAAACCAAATTGAAGGAAGGCTTTTTTATGCCAGAAAAATTATTGAGGATGGCCGAGAAGACGAAGGAGTTGCATTGATAAATGATGTAATAAGCAAATTCCCAAAATCAATTGAAGCTTGGTCTTCAATGTTTAATACTCTTTTGAGTATTGGGAATGAAGATTCTTTTAATTTGTATATCCAAAAATCAAGAATAGCATTGCCCAATAATTATCTTCCTTATTTTTATAGCGCATTAGCTTATTCCAAAGAAAACGACCATAATGCTGTAATTAAGCAACTAACGGCGGGATTGTCATTTACAAAAAGTGAAACAGAATTAGTTCAATTTGGTTTTTTATCCATGATTGGCAACGCTTATTTATCTATGGATGATAAAGAAAACGCATTGAATTATTATAAAAAAGCTGCGAAATTTAATATTGTTGATGTTATTTACCTAAATAATTATAGTTACTTATTGGCAGAAACAAATTATAATTTGGAACAAGCTGAACAAATGATAGTTGAAGCAACTGATTATCACCCCGAAGAAGGCATTTATTGGGATACTTATGGTTGGATTTTATTTAAACAAGGAAAGTATGAAGAAGCAAGAATCCAACTTTTAAAAGCAAAAGAAATGGTTAGTTTTAAAAGGTGTTATTTGCATTTATCCGAACTTGAATCAGCTTTGGGGAATACAGAAAAATCGAAGGAATATGCGAAAAATGCAGCCTTACTTTCCGAGTGAATTTGGGTTATTTAGGCATAGTTAAATAAATGCTCGCCATTCTTAAAATGGTATCTTCAATCGATTGATATTGAAATTCAGGGAATTGTTTTAAGAACTTTTCATTATTGTAAAAGCATTGTGTTTGTGCCGTTCTTGCTGTTTCCTTAGTAATTGTCGCTTCCTTTCTCGCTAACCTACTTTTTAATAGCTCAAAACGCCAAACTAATTCAATGATCCATTTGCTGGCTTTTTTATGAGGCGGTTTTTTATTTAATGCTAATGCCATTTGGGTAAAGATATCCTTGTACGCATAATTCCCATTATTAATAATGAACCGTTCGCCATTTGTTTCTTTATTCATTAATAAAAGTAAGGCATTCACAACATCTTTTACATCTACCCAGCCGTTTATCCCTTCGGTAAACCAAGGGAATTCCTGATCGACGACCTGCATCAATTTCGCTGACCCTTTATCCCAATCGCCTTCACCTAATATTACGGATGGATTGATGATAGCGGTATTCAGCCCTTCCGCCATGCCGCGCCAGATTTCTAATTCGGAAAGGTATTTGCTTTCTGCATAGCTAGAGTTGTTTTTGCTTTCTGTCCAGGGTGTTTTTTCGTCAATAAAGATTTTTTCCTGACTGCCTTTCTCCGGATAGGCACGCCCAATTGCTGCTATTGAACTGACATGCAATAGCTTATGGACATTTTCGTTTAATGCGGCATTGACGATATTGGCGGTTATGGTCACATTGTTTTCAATCATTTCATGTTTCTTTCTTGGATCGAAAGAAACAACTGCGGCACAATGGAAAACATATTTTATGCCTTTCATTGCCATTTCTATTTCAGCGGTATCCAGCAAATTGCATTGTTGCCATTGAACTTGCTCTCTAAGTTCTTGATTCGGTTCGTTCTTATGATACAAGGCGCGAACGGGCATGTCTTGCTTCCTTAATTCTTGCAAAAGATGAGTTCCTAAAAAGCCCGTAGCACCAGTAACTAATATCAAAGCGGATTATTTAATGAAGCAAATAAATTTATGATTGGGTTGTAAATTGGTTCAGGAACCTGAGGTCATTTTGCGAATACAAACGGAGGTCATTGATTTGGTATTTTATTTGTGTAATCCGCTCTACGCCCATGCCAAACGCAAAACCATTATGTTTTTCAGGGTCGATATTAAAATTACGCAATAAATCAGGATGTACCATTCCACAGCCTAATATCTCTACCCAGCCTGTGTGTTTGCAAAGACTGCAACCACTGCCGCCGCAAACTGTACAGCTGATGTCCATTTCCGCACTTGGCTCCGTAAACGGGAAATAGGAAGGCCTGAAGCGCACTTTGGTCCCTTCCCCAAACATTTCGGTTACGAAGTAATATAAGGTCTGTTTTAAATCGGCAAAAGAAACCTTTTCATCAATATACAAACCTTCGCATTGATGAAAGAAACAATGTGCACGCGCACTGATGGTTTCGTTTCTATAAACCCTTCCCGGACAAATTACTCGGATGGGTAAAGCTGTGCTTTCCAATGTCCTTGCTTGCACCGAGGAAGTATGGGTCCGCAATAACCAATCGGGATTTTGTGCAACATAAAAAGTATCCTGCATGTCGCGGGCAGTATGGTCTTCCGGCATATTTAAGGAAGTGAAATTATGCCAGTCATCTTCAATTTCAGGCCCTTCAGCAACCGTAAATCCCAACCGTTCAAAAATAGCGACGATTTTATTTTCTGTTATTCTTAATGGATGCCTCGTTCCTAAAGGAATGGTCGTTCCGGGAAGGCTCAGGTCAATTTGGTTATTGGATGATTTTTTTTTGTTTTTTAAGAAAGAGAATTGTTCGTAATGCGCTTCTGCAAACTGTTTGAACGCATTCAGCATTTGACCCGCTTCTTTCTTTTGTGGACCGGGTACATCTTTCATGGCACTCAACAGCTCTTTCACGATTCCTTTTGTTCCCAGGAATTGAATCCGGTAATGCTCCAATTCTTCGACAGTAGTAGGCTGGATGACTTTTATTTCAGTAGTATAAGTTTCGATTCTATTTTTTAGCGATTCCATAACCTGCAAAGATAAGGAAGTGGATTTTACAGATGAATATTTTTATCGGATATTATGGAATCTGACCAGTTTATGGAAGCAGTGTAGTAAAAATATTGTAAAAGTGGCTTGAGTTGGGCATTATAGTAAAAAAATAACAGCTCAAACTTGTTGTACCTTGTATTTTATACCTACATTTACGGCTTAATTTAATATTTAACCTTAAATTGGTGAAATGAAAAAGATTTATTTATCAGCATTGTTTGTGTGTGCCGGTTTCTTTTCGGTACATGCGCAATCGAGTGAAGGAGGGATACCTTTAAGCAACCAAGTCCTACAAATTCGGGATCAGCAAATTGCAATAAAAAGTTACCCTACGCCTGATTTTACAGCTATTTTGGCCAAAGAAATTCAGGATGAAAAAAATGGTGTTGCCAAGCCTTATATGGTTTCTACGCCTGTCGCTGCCGATATTAGCTTGGAAAAATCGGGCAATTGGTCTTATTTGGATGATGGCAGGAAAGTATGGCGTTTAGCCGTTTCTGTTCCCGAATCTCAAGCACTCGGTTTTTTGTATGATCAATATAATTTGCCCAAAGGCGTTCGTTTGTATTTAACCAATAAAACTGGGAAACAAATACTGGGTGCTTATACTGCACAAAATAATAATCAGTACAACAATTTCGTAAGCGAACCCATTCAAGGCGATGTTGTTTACTTGGAAATGAATATCGATGCTGGAGTAGATATTTCTTCTATTCAGTTTCATATTAACAAGGTCAGTGCGTATTATCGTGGGGTGGATGAGTTGCTTCGATTTGCAAATGCAGGAGCTACACCGGCACGACCAACGGATGCGTCTTCAAGTTGTCATAAGAATGTGTTTTGTCCCATTCCAAATGTTCCTCAGGAGCAGTATGAGAAAGAAATGAATGCTACCGTAAAAATTACTATTCAAGGCGCAGAAGGTGGTGGCTATTGTTCCGGAACTTTAATCAACAATACCGGTAATAGCGCAGCAGGTTCATGTACGCCGTTGATGTTGACGGCAAGCCACTGTGATCCGTCAAATAGTCGGACAAATGCCGATTTTTCCCAATGGCAATTCAAATTTAATTATTATTATGAGGATTGTAACGGGACAGAGCTTCATTCCCCTTCACCTACTTTGAATGGCGCATCATTTAAATCACGTTCTAATCTCCCTTCTTTTCCCCCGACTTCATCTGAGGATAAAACACTTCATTTGGTGGGCGATTTTTTGTTGTTACAATTGAGTACTCCTCTTGATGCTTCATTAAATACTTATTTAGCCGGATGGAATAGGAATATAGACATTGCAAACGACATCAATGAAGATTATTATACATTCTTCATTGGGTTCCATCATCCAAAGGGTGACCCAAAGAAAAAATCATGGGGCGCAAATATAGCTGCCAATGGCAGCTTTAATCAAAGCCAAGTTAATGCAACGCATTGGGAAATCAATTTTACAAGTGGCGGGACAGAACCGGGTTCATCAGGAAGCGGCTTATTTGATGTTGACGGCTTATTGATAGGGGATCTTAGTGGTGGACAAAATTTAGGAGGGGTATGTGGTCCTGAGTTTGGACTCAATGCGTTATATTCTAAAATATCTTATGGTTGGGAAAATGAGTTTGATCAAACTACATTCCCACAATATGCTGGTGCGCAAAGCCGTTTAAAAGATTGGCTTGACCCAACAAATACCGGAGCGACTAAGTTACCTCCGACAAAGTCAGATTGTTCTGATTTCTATTTTGTCGGAGTTGAATCGTTACAAGCGGAGTTAGCGCAGTCAATTAATTTGTATCCTAACCCTTCCAATACCGGTATTATCCGTGCTCAGTTTAACCTGACCAAAAATTTACCGGTAAGCGTTTCTGTTTACAACGCTTTGGGTAAGTTAGTAAAACAATTTGATTCCATCAATGCAATGAACGGTAGCTTTAGTTTCGATTGTTCTGAATTATCAGGTGGAATATACCTTATGAATTTCAGCTCTGATAATGTAACAGTCGGTAAAAAATTCATTATTGCTAAATAATTTGATGTGATTCGTCGAGCTATGGTTCATATAAAAGCCAGGCGGATCACATTGAATCCTATATTGTATAAAGTAATTAAACGTCAGTCTTCAATTAGATATTAATGTTTCATATTCCAAAACTGCTTCCTTAAAACCTGCAATCCTTTAATTACCAAAATAATTATTTGGAAGTTTGGATATTTATATTAATTTCGCCCTCACTTTTTATTTTAAAACAAAGTTTTGTTCACACAATCATTAAAACACAAGAGCGCTAAAGTATGAAAAAATTATTACTACTGCTTGCTGTCTTCCTTTCATTAGGGATTCAAGCTGTAATAGCCCAGTCGGGAGGTACCGTATCTGGAAGACTATTAGATGAAAATGGAGAAGGCTTGCCAAGTGCAAGTGTTACGATAAAGGGTATGCAGGCCGGTACGATTACCGACATCGATGGTAATTTCCAAATTGCTTTACCAGAAGGTAAAAATGTTATTATCGTTAAGGCGATTGGGTATGCGCCAAAAGAAATTAAGGTGACTAACCCTAACGAACCATTGAATGTTACAATGGAAAAATCTTCCACAGAAATTGTGGCTGAGATTTATGGTCGTAAGATTGACCCTAAAACTAATGTAGGTTCCGTTACGACAGTGAAAGCCGAAGATATTGAAAAGAAGACAATTACTAATGTGGTTAACGCTTTACAAGGATCTAACGGTATCAATATCACAAGTGGCGGTGGACAACCAGGTAGCGAACCTGATTTACATGTTCGTGGATTTGGTTCCTTAAGTGCAAGTTCCGCACCTATCGTGGTTTTGGATGGGATGGTTTATGATGGTAGCTTGAGTTCTATCAATCCTAATGATGTAGAATCCATCAGCTTATTGAAAGATGCAACAGCCAGTTCATTATATGGTAACCGTGGTTCCAATGGTGTTATTTTGGTTACAAGCAAAAGAGGTACAAAAGGAGATAAGCCACAAATTAAATTTGGTGCGCAAACAGGTATCATGAACCGTATGTTGCCAAGGATGGCAACTATTGGTATTCAGGATTACTACGAAGTAGCTTTCCAAATGGTGAAAAATTATCTTGTGGCTCAAGGGCAAATGGACGCGAATGGTTCAATGTCACTTGACTCTTATTGGAGCACATTTTTAGGTGGTTACAATGCATATGATATGTCTAAGAATGATGTAATAGATGCAAAGACAGGAAAAATTAACCCTAATGCGAAATTGCTTTGGAACGATGATTGGATGGATGCACTTGGTAATAATAACGCATTACGCCAACAATATGATTTAAGCGTTTCCCATGCAAGTGATAAGAGTGATTATTATTTCTCTTTAGGATACAATAGAGACGAAGGTATCGTGAAGTACACCAATTATAATCGTTTGACGATGAAGTTGAATGTGAATTCCAATATTACTGATTGGTTGAAGTCAGGTGTGGACTTTTCAGGGATGTATGAAGACCAAAGGAATTTCACAACGTCTTCAGACGCTTATTCTAATCCATTTATGACTGCACAGTTGATGGCACCGATTTTTCCGATTTATAAACATGATGCATCTGGAAATGTAGTGGTAGGTTATGATGGGGAGCCCGAATATGATTTTGGTGATAACCCCGAATATGGACAGTCCCGCCACTTTGGTAAAAATACCAATATCATCGCTTCTTTACAGAAAGATGACCGCACAAATAAAAATTATCGTTTTCGTGGAGTAGGTTATTTGGAAGGTAAATTTTTGAAGGATTTTACCTTAAGGACAGACATTAGTCTTGATTATGTAAATGTGAATGATAATCTTTATGGTAATATGGAATTTGGTGACTTCTCTTCCCTTGGTGGAGTGGTGCAAAAAACATTGCAGACGAATATGTCTTACACCTGGCGTCAAATGTTGACTTGGAAACCCTCTTTCGGAATTTTCGCAGAAGGACATAATTTGAGTGCTACCCTAGATCACGAAAATTATTTAGTGAATAATAATGTTTACTTTCTTGAAAGATCTGGTTTTACCGGACCGGAATTTAAAGAACCAAGTGCTGCTGCTGTTAGTGGTGCATCTGATGGTTACTTAAATACATTAGCAATGGAAAGTTACCTTGCTTTGGCGAATTACGATTACCAAGGAAAGTATTTCTTGAGCGGTAGTATCAGAAGAGATGGTACATCTCGCTTTGCTTCAGATTCCCGTTGGGGTAATTTCTGGTCTATTGGAGGAAGCTGGGTATTGACGCAAGAATCCTTTTTAAAGAATAAATTTGATTGGTTGAGCCTTGTTAAAGTTCGCGCAAGTTATGGTACACAAGGTCAGGAAAATTTGGGTAGTTATTATGCATGGTTACCTCGTTATTACTTTAACCCGAATGGTGCAAATCCGGGATATTCCTTTAATTCATGGGGTAATCCTGATTTGAAATGGGAAGGTAAGTATATGTTGAATATCGGTGCGGATTTAGGCTTTATGAATGACCGCTTCATTGCATCTTTTGATTATTACCGCAGTGGATCTTTTGATTTATTGTATGTTCGCCCATATCCTCTTTCTACCGGTATTGGTGGTATCCAAGATAATGTAGGTGAATTGAGGAATTCGGGAATTGAAATTGCGCTAAGAGGCGATGTTATTCGCACAAGTAACTTCACTTGGAATGTTTCCCTTAATGCACAGAAAGTGGTAAATAAAATGGCATCTATGCAAGGCAGTGACTCTATAGTGGGGGGTGGTACCATCATGGCCAAAGGCTTGCCTATCGGTGCATACTTCATGCCAGTTTATGCAGGTGTGAATCCAGAAAATGGAGATGAATTATGGAAATTAGCGGATGGTACTACTACTGCAGATTACGTTACTGCTAATCAAACAGAAAATATGCAATATGTTGGTTCTCCGTTTAGGGATTTGGAAGGCTCCGTAGAAAATAGTTTAAGTTATAAAGGATTTGATTTTTATCTACAAGTAACTTATGGTCTTGGCGGTAAATTCTATGATGGTAACTATCAACGATTGATGGCTCCGGATAATGCTTTCCAAGGATTTGCATGGTCTCCGGATATTTTGAATGCCTGGACTAATGACAATAAAAGCGGAACCATTCCAAGGGTTGGCGTTAATGAAGATAATATTGGCAATATTTCTGATCGTTTTTTAATGAGTTCAAGTTTTTTAAAGGTTCAAAGTGCTAAATTAGCTTATAACCTTCCATCAAGATGGTTGACAGATGCTAAGATTTCTACAGCTAAAGTATTCATCTCCGGAGATAATTTATTTTTGTTAACTGGTAGGAAAGGTGTAGATATTCAGCAAGACTATTTTGGTTCAAGCAGCTTAAGTTATTATCCTTACCGTACAATAATGTTTGGTATTAATCTTAGCTTTTAATATAGGGTCAATAAATTTTAACTAAAAATATTAATACAGATGAAAATACATAATAAAATCGTTTTATTTTCTTGTTCCCTAATTTTATTAGGATTGGGGTCATGCAAGAAATCTTATTTGGATCGGGTGCCGACTAGCGAAGCTCCTCTTTCTGACATTTTCAAGACTACTGTTTCCTCAGAAGCAGCATTACAAGGCTTACATAGATTGATGTATGACGTACCTAGTGGTCGTCAAGATGACCAATTTGGACAGAAAAGCATTGATTTGTACAATGATTTAATGGGCGATGATATGCCTTTGACAGATCGCGGTTCAGGTTGGTTTATGAGTATGTACAGTTATTCTGCACCAAGAACTACTGAAGCTCCTGGCTCATATCCTTGGGTATTTTATTTTGGCATGATTAATAATGCTAATCAAATTATTGTAAATATTGATAACGCCACTGGCCCCCAAGAAGACAAAGATAACATTAAAGGTCAAGCTCTTTTTTACCGCGCTTACGCTTATTATAACCTAAGTCTGTATTATCAGTTTACATATTTGGTAGATGAGACTGCTTTGGGATTGCCTTTGTATGACGAACCTACCCGTGTTGGAAAAGGGCGTTCTACTATGAAAGAAACTTATGATTTTATTTTAAATGACTTAAGTGCTTCCAGAGCATTGTTGGCTGGATCAAGCTCAAGAAATGATAAATCAGCGATTAATATTGATGTAGTCAATGCTATTTCAGCAAGAATTGCTTTGTCAATGGGGAAATGGACGGATGCCGCTAATTACGCAAACGCTGCTCGCCAAAGCTATCCATTTATGAATTCACGGGATTTATTAGACGGGTTTAACAGCATAAATAATTCTGAGTGGATTTGGGGTTCAAAAATGGTGGATGATCAAACAAGTAATGTTGCATCTTTCCTTGGTCAAATGGATATTGCTTCTGGTGGTTATGCAGCATTAGGTCAACAAAAGCTCGTAAGTCGGAATTTGTTTATAACTATACCAAGTAATGATATAAGGAAAAATTGGTGGTATGCAAAATCAGAGGGTAGGTATCAGGGATTTAGTCAGAAGAAATTTAGGGTTAAAGTTGCCGGTACTTTTGGAACTGATGTTTCTTATGTCCGTTCTGCTGAAATGGCTTTGATTGAAGCTGAAGCGTTGTGTATGAATAATGACCTTGCAGGCTCAAAAGCAGTTTTGTCTTCTTTGATTACTACACGTCAGCCTGATTACGATGTTGATCAATTTACTACTCAGACTGACTTGTTTAAAGAAATTATTAGGCAACGACGTATTGAACTTTGGGGCGAAGGCTTTAGATACAGTGACATTAAAAGATTTGCACCGGCACTTTATCTACAAAGAGGTCTTCTTTCAGCAGGAGATTTGGGTTTGCATAGAGAAGGTAACGGTGGAAACAAAACACTTATGGGACAGGTTACTATTGCTGACCCACTTTCCCCTCTTTTTGTATTCAGGATACCAAGTTCTGAAATAAATTTGAATCCAGCAATGCAAGGTCAACAAAATCCTTAATTTAGGGTACTATTTATATCTTATCCGGCTGTAATTATACAGCCGGATTTTTTTATCTTTGCTGAAATATTAAATCTTGCAAAAATGAGTTTAGAAACTAAAGTAATGGATCAATTGAAACAAGCTATGCGTGATAAAAACGACGCGGCATTACGCACTTTAAGATCCATTAAAGCTGCTCTTTTAGAAGAGAAAACTTCCGTAAATGCAAAGGATGTCCTGACTGAAGCGGATGAATTGAAAATCCTTCAGAAAATGGCGAAGCAAAGAAAGGATTCGCTTAACATATTTAAAGAACAAAATCGTGCTGATTTAGCGCAGAAAGAACAAGAAGAGTTAGATGTGCTTGCTCAATTTTTGCCAGAACAGTTAAGTGATGAAGCATTAACGGAAAAGATTAAAGCAATTATTACAACTATGGGTGCTGTGTCCCCGGCAGATATGGGTAAAGTGATGGGGATGGCTTCGAAATCTTTAGCAGGACAGGCTGATGGTGCTAAAATAGCGGCCAAAGTGAAAGCGTTGCTCGTTAATCCCTGATGAGTATTAGATGCTGGATCTGATTTATTTTATTTGCTTGGCTATCTTTCTCTTTTGGGGCTTTCGAAAGGGATTCGTAATCGCTTTGTTTTCAGTTGTCGCATTAATAGTTGGTGCAATAGGTGCATTAAAAATTTCAGGTACTCTTGCAGCTTCCTTATTTGTTGATAGCCCCATTGCTGCAAGATGGACGCCTTTAATTTCATACATCCTCGTGTTTTTTATCCTCGTGTGGATTATCCGGATTTTTGGCATCTTTATTCAGAAATCATTAAGCTTCGTCGCCTTAGGTTTGATTAATAGGGTATTTGGCGCACTGTTGTATGGGTTCTTTATCAGTTTTGTCTTCAGTATTTTTTTATGGCTTTTTACGAAAATGGGTTTTTTGTCTGATACAACAATAGCTCAGTCGGTAGTTTTGCCAATTTTAGTACCGTTAGCACCCCGGTTTTTTGACCTAATAAGCGCAGTGTTCCCTTTTGTCAAGTCTTCATATGAATATTTGAATGACTTTTTTGAACAAATCAACACTAAAATTTCCTGCATATGTGGATTTTGATTGATAATTACGATTCATTTACGCATATACTTCATCATTATTTAGAAGCGCTGCATAAAGAAGTTCATGTATTTAAAAATGATGAAATCGCTATTGCCGATTTGCATACGATTTCTCCTGAAAGAATAATTATTTCTCCCGGACCTAAAAGACCAGTGGATGCTGGTATAACGATGAATGCCATAGCTCATTTCCATAATAGCATTCCAATTTTGGGTGTCTGTTTAGGACACCAGGCTTTAGGCGAATATTTTGGTGCAAAATTGATAAAAGCAAAGGTGCCGGCTCATGGAAAGGTCAGCAAGCTAAAACATAAAAATCTAGGCATTTTTGAGCACATACCGCAGGACATAAATATTACCAGGTATCATTCTTTGGTGCTTTCTGAATGGGAGGATACACAAATAACTCCATTGGCATTCACAGAAAATCAAGAATTAATGGCATTTCAACATGCAGTTTTTCCTTGTGTGGGATTGCAATTTCATCCGGAGTCAATTTTGACGGAATATGGATTTCAGATTTTAAAAAATTGGTCTGAAAGTTTTTAATCTTTGCTAAGTAACATTAAAACGCTGTCCCTGTTTTTCCCTATTTTTGTACCTCTTCAATATAGAAATATGAAAATATCCATTGCCCAACAAAATTACATTATCGGTGATTTTCAATATAATGTCGCCAAAATTTCCGCTGCCATCAATCAAGCGAAAGCTCAAAATGTTGATATGATTGTGTTTAGCGAATTGGCCTTGTGTGGATATTTTCCCGAAGATTTATTAAATTATAAGGATTTCATGGATAAATGCCATCTTGCTTTAAATGAAATAAAACAATTGAGCGATGGTATTGGCGTGTTGGTTGGATGCCCATCGTATAATCCCAGACCAGAAGGGAAAAACCTGTTTAATAGCGCATATTTGCTTTATGGTCAAGAAGTTGTTCAAGTTATTCATAAAACGCTATTGCCAACTTACGATATTTTTGATGAGTATCGTTACTTTGAACCTGCCCTTGAATGGAATTGCATAAATTTTAAAGGGAAAAAGCTGGCCATTACCATTTGTGAAGATATTTGGGATTTAGTGGATGATCCTTTATACAATAGCTCTCCAATGGATAAGTTGATGTTGCAAAACCCGGATGTGATGATTAATTTGAGTGCTTCCCCTTTTGATTATACACATTCGGCCGCGAGACTTGAGACTGTTCGGGAAAATATTAAGCGATATCACTTGCCCCTGTTATACTGCAACACGGTTGGGGGACAATCGGATGTGCTTTTTGATGGTGGTTCTTTGGTCCTAAATAAGAATGGGGATTTGATTGCAGAGTTCCCTTATTTTCAAGAGCATATCGAAAATTTTTTTTTGGATGAGGATAGTCTTATTTCAGAAAATAAAACATTGCCTAAGAAGGAAGCCATTATCCCGGATTTCAGCGTGTTAAATCCGGATTGCAATATTGAAAATATCCATGATGCTCTGATTATGGGTATTTGGGAATATTTTTCAAAATCAGGTTTTAAACAAGCAGTGGTTGGTTCTTCGGGCGGGATAGACAGTGCTGTAGTATTGGCTTTGGCATGTCGCGCATTAGGTTCTGAAAATGTAAAAGCAATTCTGATGCCATCTGTCTTTTCTACTAATCATTCTATTGACGATGCGGTCTTATTGAGTGAAAACTTAGGGAATCCCTATCATATTTTACCCATAAAACAAATCTATGATGCTGCAGAAGAAACGTTAAATCCTCTCTTTTCCGGCTTGCTTTTTAATGTTGCCGAAGAGAATATTCAGGCACGCATCCGAGGCTTGTTATTGATGGCAGTGAGCAATAAATTCGGACCGGTTTTGTTGAATACTTCCAACAAAAGTGAAGCTGCGGTGGGTTACGGGACTTTGTATGGCGATATGGCTGGCGGTTTAAGTGTTTTAGGCGATCTTTATAAGACACAAGTGTATGCACTGGCGAAATATATCAACAAGGATCAGGAAGTTATTCCAAACCACATTTTAATAAAACCGCCCTCCGCAGAGCTTCGTCCTGATCAAAAAGATTCAGATAGCTTACCTGATTATCCCATATTGGATGCATTGCTTTTCGCACATATCGAAAAGGAGAAAGATGCGCAAGCGTTGATTAATGAAGGTTTTGATGAGCAATTGGTTTGGAGGGTATTGAAGATGGTAAGCAGAAATGAATATAAGAGGAATCAGTTTTGCCCAATTTTGAGGGTATCGCCCAAATCATTTGGAAAAGGAAGACGAATGCCCTTAGTCAATAAATATTTTGAAACAGAGTTGAAGAATTTATAGGCTTACTTTTATAGCCGATGTCGATTTGTTCTTATATTTGTAATAGTACGGATAATTCGATTTCATGGAAAATAACTTTTAGAATGTTACAAGCCGACTTTTTAGTAATAGGTTCAGGTATCGCAGGACTTACTTTTGCGGTAAAAACAGCGGAACGGTTTCCTAAGAAAAAGGTAATCATGCTGACCAAAGCCAATGCTGACGAAACCAATACTAAATATGCGCAAGGAGGAATTGCAGTTGTGGATTTGGCGGCAGGCGACAGTTATGAGAAACATATTGAGGATACGCTTATCTCCGGGGATGGTTTGTGCAATCCGGAAGTGGTGGATATCGTTATAAAAGAAGGCCCGTTCCGGGTTTCGGAAATCATCGAATGGGGTACTAATTTTGATAAAAATGAATCCGGTGCTTATCTAAAAGGTAAGGAAGGTGGTCATTCGGAATTTAGGATTTTGCACTATCAGGATATTACTGGCTATGAAATTGAACGCGCTTTATTGAAAAAAGCGGAAGGGCTTTCCAACATCGAGATACTCAATCATTTTTTTGTCGTAGATATTATTACACAACATCATTTGGGTTATTTAGTTACCAAATCCACTTTGAATATTGAATGCTATGGGGTTTATGCCTTAAACATGAAAACAGGCAAAGTGGAATACATTCAGGCTAAAATAACTTTACTTGCCACCGGCGGTACTGGTCAGGCTTACCGTGCTACAACAAACCCTCAAATTGCCACCGGTGACGGTATTGCTATGGTTTATCGTGCTAAAGGAAGGATTGAAAATATGGAGTTTATCCAATTTCATCCAACGGCACTTTTTGAACCCAATGCAAGTCCTTCATTTTTATTGACAGAGGCCTTAAGAGGCGATGGTGCTGTATTGAGGAACCATCATGGAGTGGCTTTCATGGAATCTTATGACCCTAGAAAAGATTTAGCGCCGCGTGATATTGTTGCAAGGGCAATTGATAATGAAATGAAAAAAGCCGGAACAGATCATGTATATTTGGATTGCAGGGATATGGATCAGGAAAAGTTCATGGATCATTTCCCCAATATTTATCAAAAATGCCAAGGTATAGGAATTGATGTTTTTAAGCAAATGATCCCTGTTTCGCCGGCTGCACATTATTGCTGTGGTGGCATAAAAACAGACTTATTTGGTAGGACTTCCATAAAATACTTGTATGCTTGCGGAGAATGTTCGAGCACAGGTTTACATGGGGCTAATCGATTAGCAAGTAATTCTTTGTTGGAGGCCTTAGTGTTTGCACATCGTTGTGCGGAGGATGGGGCAAAGCAAATTGATTACCTCACATTTCAAGTGGGAATTCCTGAATGGAATGCAGAAGGTACCATGGAGCCTAAAGAAATGATTTTAATTACGCAAAGTAGAAAGGAAATACAATCAATAATGAGCGATTATGTGGGAATCGTAAGGAATAACATTCGTTTAGAAAGAGCGATGCGACGATTGGATTTACTCCATGAAGAGACAGAATCCCTTTATGATTCTGCAATCCTTTCTCCTCAACTGGCTGAAGTTCGGAATTTAATTACAATCGGGTATTTAATCGTAAAAAGTGCGCAATTCAGGCATGAAAGCAGAGGTTTGAATTTTAACACTGATTTCCCCCAAAGGAATCTTAGGAAGGAAAATGTCATTCTTTAATATGAGCCCTTTTTGGATCCCCATATTTAATCGTTAAATTGTAGGGTTATATGCCTGTTTTTTAACTGATTTTGTATGGAAATGATTACTTTTGCTTACCTAACCCAAGTTATTATTAGTTCATGAAAAATATTTATGTAAATGGCAAGTCCATCCCAAGGTGGATAATTTTAATTTTAGATTTAGTATTGATCAGTTGGTCTTTTGCATTCTCTTATTTCATTATTTCCGGTTTTGAATTTAGTAGGATGATCCGGGGGTATTATTTGATTTATACTGGCTTGTTTTGCATTATTGCCTTACCAATAATGTATATGATGCGGATGCATACCGGCTTACTGCGTTATTCAAATACGACGGATATGTTGCGTATCTTTAAAGCGATATTTTTTGCATCTATAGTCTATTCTTTTATTGCTTATCCCTTATCCGAAACAGAATTCAAAATTGAAAATCTGTTGGCGCTCCTCATTATTAATTTCTTTGTTACTTCCTGTTTGATGATCATGATGCGCGTTACCGCAAAATCCATATTTCACACCATGGTCAAGAGAAGTGGTGAAAAGCAGACAATCAGGGTTTTGATTTATGGATCCGACAAAAATGCTGTTTTGGTTAAAAAAGCATTGGAGAACAGCGACGAATCCAATTATGAGGTAGAAGGTTTTTTAGATGTTAACCGCGATCACCTGAATAGCTATATGGAACAAAAAAAGGTATACCATGTTCGGGATCTGGAAAAATTAAAAACCCAAAAACAGATAGATCAAATAGTTGTTGTGAATGAAGATTTAGCCGACAAAGCTAAAAGCATATTACTGCACAGAAGTCTCAAATATGGGATACAGGTGATTACTGTCCCCCCAGTTCAAAGTTGGCTTTCCGGTGTTTTGAGCAAAACCCAGATTAAAGAATTAAAGATTGAGGATTTACTCCAGAGGAAGCCAATTCAAATTGACCAGACCGCCGTGCATGAAGATATTAAAGGTAAATGTGTATTAGTAACCGGAGCGGCTGGTTCGATAGGTTCAGAAATTGTTAGGCAAGTTTTGAATTTTGAGCCTTCTTTATTGGTTTTATGTGATAATGCAGAATCGCCATTATATGAAACGCATATGGAAATCCTGGAACAGTTTCCAAATGCAAATTACGAGATTGTCATTGCAGATGTTCGGAATGGGGATAGAATGAAGAAGCTGTTTAATACATTTCAACCTGAAATTGTTTATCATGCAGCCGCTTATAAGCATGTCCCGTTAATGGAAAATAATCCCTTTGAAGCAATTGATACCAATATCCATGGAACGAAAAACCTGGCTGATTTATCCGTCTTTTATAATGTTCGGAAGTTTGTAATGATATCCACGGATAAGGCGGTAAATCCTACAAATATCATGGGTGCATCCAAACGGATTGCTGAAATTTATATTCAATCATTGAATACCAACCAAGTTGAATTTAGGGAAACGAATAATCTTCCGGCGGTAACGCAAAAAACAATGTTTATTACTACGCGTTTTGGGAATGTTTTGGGTTCTAACGGTTCCGTTATTCCAAGGTTCCGCCATCAAATTGAAAAAGGCGGTCCCATAACGGTTACACATCGTGAAATAACCCGGTATTTCATGACAATAGCAGAAGCGGTGCAACTAGTTTTAGAAGCGGGGACAATGGGGAAAGGTGGTGAAATATTTGTATTTGATATGGGGGATCCGGTAAAAATCTATGACATGGCTAAAAAGATGATTCAATTAGCCGGATTGGAAGTAGATAAAGACATTCAGATTGTTTTTTCCGGATTGAGACCCGGAGAGAAATTGTATGAAGAGCTTTTAAATACCGCCGAAACGACCATTCCTACCTATCACGAGAAAATAAAAATAGCCAAAGTAAGGATTTACACTTACTGTGAGGTAAAAACCGGAATTGACGGCTTGATCGCCTTGAATGATACGCATGATAATGAAAAAATTGTCATGAAGATGAAAAACCTGGTTCCGGAATTTATTAGTAAAAACTCCCCTTATGAAAAATTGGATACTGTTATGGAAAATAATTAAAATAAGCAAACAACTTTTAAATACTAAGATTGTTATTTGCCTACGGTAGCATTTTTTTTCTAAATACATAAAATCATTTATGCGTTATTATATTATTGCAGGCGAGGCTAGTGGTGACTTACATGGCGCACAGGTAATTAAAGAGTTGTACCGTCAGGATAGGGAGACAATAGTACGATGTTGGGGTGGCGATAAAATGAAAAAAGCTGGCGGTGATTTACAAAGACACTATAAGGATTTAGCATACATGGGTTTTGTGGAAGTGATTACGCATTTACCTAAAATCCTTCAAAATATTAAATTTTGCAAAGAAGATATTAAAACATTTGATCCGGATGTTTTAGTGCTTATTGATTATCCCGGTTTTAATTTAAGAATAGCTTCCTGGGCAAAAAAATCAGGTATTAACGTCTGCTATTATATTTCTCCGCAACTATGGGCATGGAAAGAAAACAGAATAAAAACAATCAAGGAATCGGTAGATAAAATGCTGGTTATCTTGCCTTTTGAACAGGCATTTTATAAAAAGCATAAATTTCAGGCTACTTTCGTTGGAAATCCATTAATTGAAATCGTATTAAATGAATTGTTACAACCGATCGTTCCTATAAGTGAAAAACCCATCATTGCTTTATTGCCTGGCAGCAGGAGTCAGGAAATCAGGAAGAAGCTGCCGACGATGTTGAAGATGATTCCTTATTTTCCTGATTGTCAATTTGTTGTTGCGCAAGCCCCTGGACAAACAAAAGCATTTTATAAAGAGATAATCGGAGAAAACAATTCCGTTCTCATTGTAAAAGAAACTTATAATCTATTAAAACAAGCGGTTGCGGCATTAGTCACAAGCGGGACGGCAACTTTGGAAACAGCACTTTTCGGAGTGCCGCAAGTTGTTTGTTATAAAGGGAATCCCATTTCCTTTTGGGTAGCCAAAAGCCTGATCAGGGTTAAGTTTATTTCTTTGGTTAATTTAATTTTAGACAAACCTGCAGTTAAAGAATTAATCCAGGACGATTTTACTGAAAGGAAATTGAGTTTTGAATTAAATGAAATCCTGCAAAACGATGACCGTCAGGATGCCATGCAAAGTGATTATACTTTATTGTGGGAATTATTAGGTCATTATAAAACATCAGAATTAGTGGCAAAAGAAATCATCGGATTGGCGCAAAGCACTGAAAGGAGCTTAAATCGTTCTTTGAATATCTAATAATAAATCCCGTAACTCTGTTAAGGATTCTTTTAGCTGTAAATTGCTTCCAATGGTTTCTTTTTGATGCTTCAGCTTTTCTTTTGCCCCTTTAATCGTGTGCTTTTTTACTTTTACCAAATAGTGAATCAACTTCAGTTCATTGATTTGACTGGGCGTATAAAGCCTGTCTCCTTTTCTTGTAGTTCTCGGATTAAGTTTAAATTCATTTGTCCAAAAGCGGATATGTGATATATTTACCTCAAATAATTTGGCAACTTCACCAATTGTGTAATAATTTTTATTCAAATCCCATTCGGGCAATGGTATTGCCGTTTCTTCTCCTATTTCTGTTTCAGGATTTATTTCTTCTTCAATTAAATCATTTTCTATCTCATTAGCCGTTTTTGGTGCTTTTGTCTTCTCAATTTCAGTCTTATTTTTATTTGATTTTGGTTCAACTTTTTCTATTTCATTCGGATTAAAAGGATAATCCCTATGAATAAAACTTGCATAATCTGAACTAATGATTTCTTGAAGAAGCTGGTGTTCCAATTCATCGGACTCTGGCAATTCAAGGCTGGGCTTTTTAAAATTGTTGGTGTTTGATTCTGTTTCAGTCGGAATTGGGGAATCCAAATTCGAACCCTGTTCCAAATTCACTTCTTCCCTTGTTATTATTTCCAGATTTTCTTCTTCAGTATTTTCCTTTATTTCATGTGTTGGCGCTGCATAAGTAGCATCAGTTTCTTTATCTTCGGCAGCGATATTTTTTTTGTTTTCTTCCGGGTCATAGACATGTGGGATGTCTGGAAACAATTCTTCCTTTTGTTCTTCTTCAAAGAAGAAATCATCAAAAAGCGAAGGGGTATTTTCAGGCATGGCATTGAGTATTTTAAAGAATTACAAATTTGCAGATTATTTGTTGATTTTTCCTTGAAAAATCAACAAATATATTTCTAAAACCAACCTTTTTTCTTGAATAATAAAATCATCATTATGGAAATCAATAGCATGATGCCGATGGTGATGAGAAAACCATGTGGCTGATTAGAAAAGGGGATTGTCGTAAAATTCATTCCATAAATTGAACTGATAACCGTGATTGGTGCTAATATTGTTGTGACCACAGTCAGGATTTTCATGACTTCATTCATTCTTGCATTAATTTGGTTCATGTACAAATCCTGAAGGCTGAAAATCATTTCCCTATGGTTTTCGTTATATTCAATCAGCAAAGAAATATGGTCGAGTATATCCTTGAAATACTTTTTGTTGTTTTCAGAAATCAGCGGATTGTCCGTATATAAAAAATTATTGATTAACTCACGCACCGGCATTACATTTCGTTTGAAAACCATTAATTCTTGCCGTGTTAAACTTAATTGCAGTAGCAATGATTTTTGAGGACGGTTCATGACTTCGCTTTCTATTTCATCTAAGCGATCGGCAAGAGGGTCAAGTGCCGAAAAATAATTATCGACTATAATATCTAATAAAGAATAGGCTAAATAATCACTGCCTAATTGTTTGATAGATAAATTTTTATTTTGAATCCGTTCTTTAATTGTTCCAAAAGAATCACTTTGTGGTGTGTTTTCCTGAAAAGAAATCAATAGATTATTAGAAATAATAAAACTGATTTGTTCAATTTCCAAGGCATTATGTTCGGTATTTTGTGCAATCATGGGTAACAAGGTAAAGATTTGATTGCCCATATCATCCGTTTTTGCCCTTTGCCCGACACTTAAAATGTCATCCGTCAATAATCTGTGGATCTTAAAATATTCACCAACGATTTCAATGTCTTTTTTCTGGAATCCCTCAATGTTGATCCAAGTCGTGAAACTTGGTTTGGGCGGCATTAGGATTTTCTTGATGTCCTGAAAGGTATATTCTTGAAATTCTTGTTCGTTGTATTCAATTTTAAAAATTCTTACATTATGTTCTTGTAGCTTTCCCTTATTGGTTTTGGGATTATACCTATTTCGTTTCCTCCTGCTTTTATAATAAGAAAGTAATTGTGTTTGTGATTTTTTTGCCATGGAATCATTGGAATTTTGAATGAAGATAAGAAAAGCACTTTTTAAAATTCAGGAATCTTTAAAAAGTGCTTTTCAATAACAAAGTAATCAAATCGTTACAAACCTAATTGCTCACTTAAGTCCATCATTCTGTCAATGGATTTTTTAGCTTGCAGGCGCAATGGCTCTGCCATGGCGATTTCAGGAAGTTCATATTTCATGCAGAGATATAATTTTTCCAAGGTATTTAATTTCATGTACGGACAATCATTGCAAGCGCAGCTATTGTTGGGTGGTGCAGGAATCAATGTTTTTTGTGGTGCTATTTTCTCCATCTGATGTAAAATCCCCGCTTCCGTTGCCACGATAATCGTTTGCGCCGGATTGTCTTTTACAAATTTTAAAAGTTGGGAAGTGGAGCCAATAAAATCAGCTTCCTTCAATACTGCTGCTTCACATTCAGGGTGGGCAATCACTTTAGCCTCGGGATATTGTTCCTTTAGCCTTGTGATTTTTTCTAAAGAAAAAATTTCATGAACCATACATGCCCCATCCCATAAAAGCATGTTTCTCCCGGTTTTTTTATTGATATAGCCACCTAAATTACGGTCTGGTGCAAAAATTATTTTTTGATCTTTAGGAAGGCTTTCTACAATTAATTGCGCATTAGAAGAAGTGCAGATAATATCACTCAATGCTTTAATTTCTGCACTGCAATTAATGTAAGTAATTACAATGTGATCAGGATGCTGCGCTTTGAATTTGGCAAAAGTATCCGGCGGACAGCTATTGCTCAATGAACAACCTGCATTCAAATCCGGTAATAATACTTTTTTTCCCGGATTGAGGATTTTCGCCGTTTCAGCCATGAAATGAACACCTGCAAATACAATGACATCAGCGGCAGTAGTAGCTGCCTGCTGCGCTAAAGCCAAACTGTCGCCAATGAAATCAGCAATATCCTGAATGTCAGGTTCTTGATAATAATGCGCTAAAATAACAGCATTTTTTTCTTTTTTCAGCTTTTCTATTTCTTCAAACAAATCCAATGTGGGATCTATTGGGAGGTCTAAAAAACCTCTTGTGTTTAGTGCTGATTTCGCCTTTTCTATTTCCTCAATTGTAGGGTCTGAATCTACGCTCATCATAATATCGTTATTAGAATAATTAATTATTTCACATTTTCGTCTGTTGGCTGTCCTTCCATTGCTCCGCCTTCTTTTTCTAATTCAGCATCTGCTTTTTTCTTAAACTCTTTAGCAAATTCTTTCATTTCTTCGCTTAATGCCACATTTTTTGTTGCATTTGCATAAGTCTCTGCAAGTGTAAACAGTGTTTGGAAAAAGAAATTGTTCATTTCGTCCACCATCATTCTTTTTGTCCAAAGATCAATACGCAAAGCTGATTTTTCCTGACCGTCCCAAAGAGAAAGCAAAACTGCTTTTGCATGTTGCGGCGTGTCGCCATGCCCACCATTAGAAGCCAACCAATCAATATGTTCCGGCATTTTTTGGTTGTCTAATGTTACATTGATTTGAATTGTGTGTTGATCCATTTTTATAAACTTAGGTAATTTCGTTTTATATGAAAAATAGGTACAAAGGTCAGTAATTTTTTATTGATGAATTTGAAATTATTGACTATTGGTATAGAAAATATCTAATCTATCAAGGAAAAGTATAAATAAATGGGTTTCTTCCACCTTTTGGCATAATATATTATCAGGTGCAGGAGGTTAGATTCCCAGGTATTCCCTCCAGATTTTTAATAATGAACCCAATAAAAGCAAGGGAGCAGATGGCAGGATAGGCATTTCAACCAAACGACCTTTATCAAAATTAAAGATTTTTTATTTCTAAATATTATTGCACCTTTGCGGTGAAAAAATTAAACATGAATTGGATATTATTGATTCTTGGCGGTTTGTTTGAGATCGGGTTTACTACCTGCTTGGGTAAAGCCAATGAATCATCGGGATCTGCATTTTACGTGTGGATTTTAGGCTTTTTCCTAAGTTTGGCGATGAGCATGTTCTTATTGTATAAAGCAACTTCCGGCATTGGCGCACTTCCTTTAGGGACCGCTTATGCGGTCTGGACAGGCATTGGTGCTGTAGGGACAGTTTTAATCGGGATTTTCTTTTTTAAAGAACCCGTTACTTTTTGGCGGATATTTTTTATTTTTACTTTGATCGGTTCTATCGTGGGATTGAAATTAGTATCGCATTAGTTAGGATAATTATTTTGAAATATTATCGTTCATTAAATGATGATTAATATTCTTGCACTGTGAAAAAATTGCTGCTGTTTTTAATTAGTTTTTCTTTTTCGCATCTTCCTTAAATGCGCAGCTTTTTAAAACCACCTTTTCCTTCTTAGGAAATTATAATACAGGTAAATATCATTTTACCCAAAAAATAGGGAGCTTCGAAACAGGAGGCAATAATTTCAACTTGGGGCTAGCCCTTAGTGAAGATGTTTATCCCATCAAGGATCAAAATTGGTATTTGTCCTTGGGTTTTAGGATGAATACGACTGAAACCAAAGTTTTTACAATAAATCGGGATTTTGTATGGGATTATCATTGGCAGGCCTTAACCTTACCATTTCATATTGGGTATTCCATAGTTCCTCCTGATAATAAAGGCTTTCCTATTGATATCTATGGTGGTGTTTCTTATGGTAAAATCCTAATTTCAAAAGCATTAAATCCAGGCAACGATTTTGAATTTGGGAAAGGGAATTTAACAACTTTAGATGCCGGCATAAACATTCATCCCATTCGTCATTTGCCAAATGTCGGTTTGGGGTTTGTTTTTATCTATAATTTTCAAGCCCAGCCATGTAAAAGGAGATAATCTTTCAATGGATAAAAATCCCAATTTTTTAGGAGAATATAAGTTTGAAATGAACAGGAGGTTTAATAATTACACTTTTTCAATTCATTACTCTTTTGGTAAAAAATGGAAAGATAAAGTGAACAATACAAAACCTATTCTACAATGTGGATAGGTGCTTTTAAACTGAAGCGCATCAATGTTGCGGTATTTTTTTATCCAATTTCAGGCTCTGATATTTATATGAGGTTTGCAAAATGGCAAGTGTGATTTTTCCTTACATGAAATACTAAATATTAATACTTATTTTTGTCTCCTAAATTTTCTTCAAAATTATGCAAGCCCCAAAAGACTACAAAAGATATTTACCCCATGCACTCATACTGGCGATTTTTATTGCTTTAAGTTGTTTCTTTTGCTATCCAGCATTTCAAGGAAACACAATAAACCAACATGATACTTTTAGCTGGCTTTATGGATCAAAAGAAAGCAGGGATTTTTATAAACAAACAGGAGAAAATGCACTTTGGACAAATACGGTTTTTGGCGGAATGCCAACCGTTATGAGTGATTATTATCCAGAAACGAATTGGTATCATAAACTCAGCACGACCATTCAGTTTTATACGCATGGACTTCCCTCTAACCCAGCCACATTTTTCATTTTGTCAATGCTGAGTTTCTATATACTCATGTGTGCGATGAAAGTAAATAAATGGTTGGGCGCAATTGGTGCCATTGCATTTGCTTTTAGTTCTTATAATCCTATCATAATCAGTGCTGGGCATATAACGAAGATGCTGGATATTGCATTTCTTCCCGGCGTATTGGCAGGAATTATTTTGGCATATAGAGGGAAAATTTGGGGAGGTGCGGCTGTTACGGGGTTATTTTTAGCGTTTTTTATTGATAGCGGGCATTTTCAAATCATGTATTATGGTGCCCTGCTGGTGGTCATCATGATTGCTGGGAAATTAGTGATTGCCCTTAAAAAGCAACAAGTAAAAAACTGGTTTTGGGCATCTGGAGCGTTGGCATTGGCGGCTATTTTCGCCTTAACGGCAAATGCTTCGAAAATGATACAAACACAAGAATACAGCACTTTTTCAACAAGAGGCGGAACGAGTGAATTAAGTAGTGAACAAGATGTACAAACTAAAGGTTTGGATCGTGACTACGCCTTTGCATGGAGCAATGGCATTGGTGAAAGTTTTTGTGTGCTGGTGCCTAATTTATATGGAGGAACGGCAAGTGAAGATATAGGTGCAGATTCGCATTTTGGAGAGAAGCTTGCTTCTTTGAATGTGCAACCGCAAATGATTGACCAGGTAACTTCAAGTGTTCCACTTTATTGGGGACCACAATCATTTACCCAACCTATTTATTTTGGTGCGGTTGTTTGTTTCTTGTTTGTCCTTTCACTTTTTGTCATTAAAAGCAGTTATAAATGGTGGCTTGTCGGTGCAGCATTTTTCTTCTTTTGTATTTCCGTCGGCAATCATTTTTCAACACTGAATTATTTCTTGTTTGATCATTTCCCATTGATGAGCAAATTCAGGGCACCGAGCATGGCATTGGCAATCCCCTCCATTTTGTTCCCACTTATGGGCATGTGGGCAGTGCGGGATATTTTTTTGGAAAAAATAGCTAAAGAAGAGTTGTTGAAAAAAATAAAACTTTCGGTAATCATTACTGGCGGCTTATGCTTGCTTATTTTAGTTGGTTCCGTAACGGTTATGGATTTCAAAGGAAACAATGATGCACAAATTGAACAACAATATGGGCAAGCTTTTCAAAATCCACAAATCGGAAAAGAATTGTTATCTAGTATTCGGGAAGACCGTGCATCGGCAACACAGAAAGATGCGTTTAGGAGTTTGGTTTTCGTGCTTTTGGCAGGTGGCGTTTTGTGGGGATTCGCCAAAGGCAAAATCAAAAAAGAAATGGTGATCGCCGGATTGGGATTGTTCATCGTTATTGATGAAATGCCGGTTGCGCACCGTTATTTGAGTGAAAAAAACTTTTTGGACGATTATTCTTATGAACAGCAATTTGAACCCAGACCCGTTGATGCCCAAATTTTAAAAGACCCTGATCCTTATTATAGGGTTTTGGATTTATCCAATACAGGAGGGGGCGATTTTAACCCCTTTAGTTCTGCGAAACCCAGCTTTTTCCATAAATCAATCGGTGGTTACCATCCTGCCAAATTGGAAATTTATAAAGAATTAATTGATGGGCAGTTGAGTAAATTCAATATTGCTGTGCTGAATATGCTCAATATGAAATATTTAATTGCTCCGGGTCAAAAAGGCGAACCTATGTTACAACCTAATCCGGAAGCACTGGGCAATGCATGGTTTGTTTCGGAAATAAAATGGGCAAAAACTGCAGATGAAGCCATGGCGGATTTAGATGCGCCTTCATTGCAAAATCCACAAGATACAAGTAAAGGTAATTTCAATCCCGGGGAAACAGCAATTTTAAGGGATTCACTGAAACCCAAATTCCAAGCGTTTAATTTTGGAAAAGACGCTTCGTCATATATTAAATTGACGCATTATGCACCTAATAAATTATCTTTTGAATCCGATAATAGCCACGCTGGGTTGGCAGTGTTCTCCGATATTTACTATCCTTTAGGTTGGAAGGCGACAATTGATGGAAAGGAAGTGCCGATTTATCGGACCAATTATGTTTTGCGTGCATTGCAAGTGCCGGCAGGTAAGCATAATATTGAATTTGTTTTTGCACCTGCTTCTTTCAAAAAAGGCGAAACAGTAGGCTTGATCGGCAGTATTTTATTGACTTTGTTGATTTTGGCAGGTATTTATTATTCGTTTAGAAGAAACAAAGAAAAAGAAGAAGTAGAAGTCATAGCAATTGATTCCAAAACAAAAAGTTCCACAACAAAGAAATGAAATATTTATTAATGGTTGCAGGTTTTTTTTTATTAGGATTTTATACTAAAGAAAGCGCTGCACAAAGTCCGGTTGAGCGACCTAAATTAGTGGTTGGAATTGTAATCGATCAAATGCGTTGGGATTATCTATATCGTTTTCAGGAACGATATAGCGATAAGGGTTTTAAGCGGTTAATGACTGATGGATATAATTGTGAAAATACGATGATCAATTATTTGCCAACTTTTACTGCTCCGGGTCATGCAAGCATTTACACGGGCTCCGTTCCTGCACTGCATGGCATTGTCGGGAATGATTGGGTAGATAACCGGACAGGGAAATCATGGTATTGCACGGAAGATACAAGTGTAAAGAGTATTGGTGGCGGCAAAGCCGGATTGATGAGTCCTAACAATTTATGGGCATCCACCATTACGGACGAACTGAGACTGGCTACGAATTTTCAATCTCGTGTTTTTGCGATATCCATCAAAGACAGAGGTGCAATATTGCCTGGTGGGCATACTGCAAATGCTGCCTTTTGGTATGATGGCGAAACAGGGGATTTTATTACCAGTAGTTATTATTTGCAAAAATTACCGGATTGGGTATCTGTATTCAACAAAAGGAATTTGAATGACAGCTTGATGAATTTGAATTGGAATACTTTATTTCCCATAAGTACTTATGTGCAAAGTACGGCTGATGATAATAATTATGAAGGTGTGGTTAAAGGCGAGGAAAAACCAGTATTTCTCCATCTAACTTCATTAGCTGTTAAGCGAAAGGATAAAGGTGCTATCAGGACAAGCCCTTTTGGGAATTCGATGACGAGACTAATGGCGCAAGCATGTATTGCCGGGGAAAAATTGGGGCAAGGGAACAACACGGATTTTTTAGCAATAAGCTTTTCCAGTCCCGATTATATTGGCCATCAATATGGTCCCAATTCCATTGAAGTGGAAGATAGTTATCTAAGGTTGGATAAAGAATTAGGATTGCTATTCGACTATTTGGATAAAGCGGTTGGCAAAGGAAATTATACTTTATTTTTAACGGCAGATCACGGAGGTGCACATAATGCAGGCTTTTTGACTGATCATAAAATACCCGCAAAATCAGTCAGCATAAAGGAGATAAACAAAGATTTGAATCAATATTTAATGCAGCAATTCGGCGTAAATTCCTTGGTGAAATCATTAATGAATTATCAGGTTTTATTAGATGAAGATTTGATAAAATCGAATAAAATGAATCGCAGGCATATCCGTCAAGAAATTATAAAATGGTTGAAAATGCAGCCAGGCGTAACGGAAGTATTGGATATGGAAAGCCCGGAAAGGCTGGGTGTCGCTTTATTGAAAGAGCGCAGCGCAAATGGTTATAATTCCAATAGATGCGGCAGTATTCAAATTATTTTAAATCCCGGATGGTACAGCGGATATGCTCCGACAGGAACTACGCATGGGAGCTGGAATCCTTATGATGCTCATATCCCATTGATTTGGTATGGCTGGGGAATCAAAAAAGGTAAAACTTTCAGGCAGGTAAATATGGTGGATATTGCGCCGACATTGGCAGCCTTATTACATATTCAAATGCCCAATGCCTGCATTGGGAAAGTGATTGAAGATGTATTGAAATAAGAAGTATCAAGTGCTGGCGAACACTTTTTCATATTCTTCTTCATTGAATCCGAAAGCAACAATTAAACCTTCGTTATTTTCAATTAAAGGGCGTTTTATAACACTGGTTTTTTCCAACATAAATTCAATGGCACCTGTTTCATCGGTAATGCCCGTTTTTCTTTCAGCGTCCAAATTTCGCCAAGTTATGCCTTTTTGATTGAGCAGGAGATTCCAGCTTATTTGCTTGCACCAGTTTTCTAATTTTCTCTTTGAAATGCCGGATTTTTTATAATCGTGAAACTCAAAAGGTATATTATTGGCATTTAGCCAATCCACGGATTTTTTTACGGTATTGCAGTTTCTAATGCCATAAATTGTGAACATATTTCTGTTATTTTATTTGGTTTTCTTCTTCCTTTCCTTCAAAACGATCTTTCTTGGGTGCGCCTTCCGGTTGCGCTTCCATTTCGCTTTGTGATTTAAAATCTATTTCATTTTCCCAGCCGTTTTTTATTGCAATCGTTTGTGGATAAGGGATGACTTGCTCCGGATGTTTTTTCAAAAATAAATTCCCGGGATCCCATTTCCCGTTTTTATTATCATCTTTAAAAATCCTTAAAATATAGTCGCCTTGTTTTAATAAAGGCAATATGAATTCATTGGTGCTAATTTCTTTTTGAAAAATAGAATCGGTGCCCTGTAAAATCGTCAGGATAAAATCTGCACCTACATAAGAAGAGTCCATATGAATCTTTAAAGAACCATAATCATCCTTGTTTTTTGTCTTGAAAAAATATTTTCCAGGCGCTATTTCAGCACCCGAAGTATCTTTAGCCCAGCCTTTTACTAATCTTAGCGTATAGATTTTATCTTGTTGCCAGTTTGTTTTTAATTGTATTTTTGACTGCTCAACCAATAATTCCTGCACGGCTTCTACTTCTATCCCGTTATCATCGAAACTTAAGTATATTTTTGAAGAATCAATGGAAATGGGTTTATACAAATCGATACTCAAATTTTGGGTAATGTCGAAAGATCTTTGCTCTCTGTTTGAAGTATCCACATTTACCTTGTAGTCTTGGCCGTTTTCAGGTTTCTTTTCAGTTTTGCCAAATCTTTTAAGACCTTTTTCGACTTCAGCTTTGGTTGTGTCGGTCGTGCTTGTGGTAGAATCTATTGTTTCTTTGAAAATATGAAAAACCAATGCTATGCTGTCTTCTGTTTTGGGCGTTATCGAAGTGTCTAAAAAACCCACTTTCTCTGTTCCAAAATCATACATGTAGTTGTTATTGATATCTTCAATGGCATAAATTTTGAATGGTCGGTTAGGTAAGATCGAAAGTGAAAAATTTCCCGAAGCGTCTGTTTTTTGTACATACGAAGGTTTTTCTTTTAGCAATGCCGAATCTGAAAGGCTTGCTTTATATAGCATTATCATGATGCTGGAATCGGGTTTCCCCGTTTGGGCATCAAAAACACGGCCGTGGATTTTTAAGGAATCAAAATAAGCACCGGTGCTAAATATAAAATTGAAATCCTTGTAAGGCGTAGCTTCCCGATTGTCCACCAAGGCGTTCCCTAAGGATAATTTGTAAGTTGTATTGTCTTCCAACAAGGAATCGACGATTTTTATTTCAATTCTTTTTCCATAAGAAATAACTGTAGGGTTGATCCGTAATAATGGGGAAAATTGAAGATTTCTTTCCAAATCTTTAACTTCCATATACTTATTGAAACGAAGTGTAATTTTGGAAACTTTTTTTTGAAGAAGTGAATCGGCGGGTGTAATAGATAGTAATAGAGGAGGTGTTTCGTCTTTTTTTCCGCCTTCCGGCGGTACTATATTAGCACAGCTTTGAAGGAGTAAAATAAAAAGACAAAAGAAAATACTTTGTTTTCCGGAAAAAAAATGAGGCAAATGCAAGTTCAAAAGCGGCTTTTTAATGCTCAAAATTAAAGGTTTCTTTTCCTAAAAACTGATTAATGCGATCTTTTTTAAAACTTTGTACTTTTCCTTTTACTTTTGCGTTGAAATAGGAATATGGGGACGATTACGAATTTTTTAAAATACTGGCAACTTTACCAAAGTAGAGTTGCGGTTTTTTTATGCTTATGTATGATTGCCGGCATGTTCTGGTCGCGTGCGGTATTATCCGTTTCAATTGTTGTTTTTTTTGTCAATTCTTTACATCCACAAACTTTTAAGTCAAATTTGACCTATTGGAGTAAAGATAAGTTTTCTATTTTTTGCCTTTTATTTTTTGCCGCTTATTTTGTTTCGGGCTTATGGAGTACCAATAAAGGAGATTTTTGGTTTGCCATCACGAATAAATTGCCATTTTTAATTTTTCCTTTTTCTTTTTCGAGTATTTATTTGAATAAAAAAAAGGAACTGCAAGCCTTGGTTGGCGGCTTGTTGGCGATGCAGGTAATCGTCATTTTTTACAGCATTATTATGCTTTGCTTGAATTGGGATCATTACATTCAAGGTTATAATTTCTCACACACATTGGAAACTACAAAATACAACGATTATATTCGGTTTAGTCTTTCGCTTGTGTTGAGCATGTCGCTTATATGCTATTTGCTTTTTGAAAAAAATAAAGATGAAATCCCCAAAATATTTAGATACTTCTTGATTTTTTGTGGTGTTTTGTTTTTTGGTTACCTACATTTTTTGGCGGTAAAAACAGGCGTGATTAGTTTGTATTTAATGAGCATTCTCTATGTTTTAGGAAAATTATTCAAAAGACGGAAGGTACTTGCACTTTTAATCGTAATGATTATTTGCCTTCTGCCCGTAGTCGCTTATCACTTTATCCCAACTTTTAAAACCAAGATTGGCTATGTTCTGTATGAATTCCGAGAATTTAACGAACATGATAAAATGAATTATAACTTGAGTGACCAAGGAAGGATATTATCTTATAAAATTGCGGGAAAGGTTTTTAAAGATAATCTTTTGTTGGGTACAGGGTTGGGTGATTTGAAAAAGGAAATGAATGAAACATATCAAACCCAACATCCCGAGGTTCCGCCGGATAATCGCTTAATACCTCATAATCAGTTTTTATTTACCTTCGTTGTGCTGGGCTTTTTTCTTGGATTTATATTAATCCTAATGTTGCCTTTTGGGCTGGTCTGGCATACTAACATCAGTTTATATTCAAAAATAACACTCCTGATTTTTTTATTTGCATTTATGGCAGAAGCGATGCTGGAAATTCAATTTGGTGTTTTTATTTATATGTTTTTTACCCTTTTTTGGAGAAATTTAAATAAACATCATTCCTTATCTACAAAAACAAGTCAACACCTTGAATAAGACTACTACACAAATCAATAAAACGACCTTTTCGGAATGGATAACGATGTTGTCTGTATTTTTAATGGTATTCGGCTTTTTATTCAATAGGGTTGTGCTTTCTATTGGGATGATTATATTGTTGTTGCATGCTTTGGATCCGAAAAAAGTAAAATACAACCTGCACATTTTTAAAAATAATGGCTACGCCCTCGTGTGTTGTTTGTTTTTCTTTTCATTTTTTATATCAGGATTGTGGAGTGCGGATAAAAATGCCTGGTGGCACGATGTACAAGTGAAATTGCCTTTTGTTCTATTGCCATTCTCCATGTTGAGTGCAGTATTATATACAGAACAGATGAAAAAGCGGATTATATATATTGTATTATCCTTGCTGTGGCTGGGGATTTTGTATAGTTTGGTTTTAACTGTAAATGATCCAAGTTCTTTTTTTGCAGGCCGACACATGGCCGGTCCCGTAACGGGTGACTATTTGCGCTTTACATTGGCTTTGGTGTTGGGAATTAATTTAGCATTGTATCTATTGATAAAGAAAAAAAGGGAATTGGCAAGGGTGGAAATCTATATTTTAGTTTTCGGGATATTGTTATCTGTAATTTACATTCATCTTCAAGCAGCAAAATTAGGTTTGCTGGCATATTATGCATTGTTCTTTTATTACCTGGTCTTTTACTTTTTTAAAAGAGCAGGTTTTTTAAAATCCATTGCCTTATTAATAGCTACAGGTATTATTTTTGTATTGGCCTTGCAATTGCCGGCCTTTAATTATCAAGTTGAGCGTGCCCAAAAAGAAAAAGCATCTTTGGTTTCTAATGGCGCCGAGGAATTAGGCGGCTCGTTTACCGCAAGAGTATATTCTTATAAAGCAGGGTTTAATTTAATAAAAGCGTATCCGCTATTAGGTGTTGGCTCTGGAGATTTGGTTTTGGAGATGAAAAATGTATATAAGCGGGTTTTCCCCAAAACCAATTATGAGCTCGTTCCCCATAATCAGTTTATTTTTTCAATGGTAGCCATTGGTATTCCATTAAGTTTGTCATTTTGGTTGTTGATTTTATTCCCATTGTTCAAAAGGGTAGAAGTGTTTGAAGTAGCAACAGTGCTTACCATGCTTTGTGGCACAATGGTAGAGGCAATGTTGCAAGTGCAATTCGGGGTATTTGTTTATTTGTTTTTTACATTGTTTTGGATTGCCACCAAACAGAAGCCGCAACCTGCCGGGTAATTGCGGCATAGACATTATTTGGATTTAATTATTTTCCTTGCGAAAATTCTTTTAGTAACTTTGCGACATGGTGTTTTCCTCCAAATTAATAGAAGATGCAGTAAATTCTTTTTGCCGCTTACCTGGGATTGGTAAGAAAACGGCATTAAGGATGGTGATGCACTTATTGAAAGAAGATAAAGAGCAGGTTGCATATTTTAGTGAAACGATCACTAAGATGCGGAACGGGATTTCGTTTTGTCCGGAATGCAATAATATTTCCGACGGGGATTTATGTGGTATTTGTAAAGATCCAACGCGTCGTAAGGATTTAATTTGCGTCGTGGAAAACATCCGCGATGTCATCTCTATCGAAAGCACGAGGCAATTCAACGGCTTATACCATGTTTTGGGAGGTTTGCTTTCCCCTTTGGATGGCATTGGGCCAGATCAAATCATGATTGGTAATTTGGTGCAAAAGATTGGTGCCGGCAAGGTTTCTGAATTGATTATGGCCTTGAATCCAACAATAGAAGGAGACACCACAGTTTATTATATCAGTAAACAAATTAAGGATTCTGTTGTTAAGGTTACAGGAATTGCCCGCGGTATTTCTTTTGGCAGCGAATTAGAATATACGGATGAGCTGACTTTGGGAAGAGCCATAACGAAAAGATTACCTGTGGAACATTACATCAACGCCTGATTGAGTAAAAAATAACAATTATTTTTTGGGCAGGTTGGGAATAAGTCATTATATTTGCCTCTTAAACTGATAATAAATAAATTTTTAAACACACAAAAACAAAAATTATGAAAAGGATTTACATGATTCTAGGTCTAATGACTGCATTAGGATTTGGAGCGTATGCCCAATCTACGGATTTATCCGCTTATGTATATACGGAGCCTGCAGACGGTAAGGTTCTCACTCCACATCAAACATTAACTACTTTAGATGGGGATGAAGGTGATTTTATTATGGCCATAGGAATGCAGAGTGGCTCTGACGCAATCGTTGGTGGAGACTATACCTGGTATATTACTCCCTTTGTTGAACAAGGATATATGAGTGGTTTTGCTTTTACTGATAACTTTGAGTACGACTCAGAATACGATAACGGATTAGGAATGATAACATATAATTTCCCAAATGAGCAGGAACTTGGTAGCGGTCATACGGGTCCAAATCAAGTGAATTCAGACTCGATTAAGGTTCTTTATGATTGGGATCAATATAATTTACATGACAGTATTGTGGAAGTAGTTCCACCGTTTGTAGATGGTGAGAGCTATGGATTCTTTTTTGGGGTGCAGGCAATTGGATATATCGGTACCTCTTCTACAGGAAGCGATAGTTTAATTAGAACTGCAACTGATCCTAATCCTGGCGATAATTTAGATGTAGTTAGAATAGTTTGGAATGGTTCAACCGGCATAAAGTCATTATTCCCAGCTAAAGAAAAAGCAGGAATTTCTATTTATCCTAATCCAACTACTACAGACATCAATTTTGAATTTCAATATACAGCTCCTTCACATGCAAAAGCATTTGTAAGAGATGTAACGGGTCGCGTTGTAGATTCCAAACAATTTGGCAGAGCACTTCCAGGAGTTCAAAAATATAAAATGGATGTGTCGAAACTAGCACCAGGTATTTACACTTTGGAATTTAATACTGACGAAGTAACTGCTACCACTAAGTTTACGGTAGGGGAATAATATATGTGTTATTTTATATGAAATAGGGTAGGTTTTAAACCTACTCTATTTTTTTAATTAATAGAGTCTAAATTGAACGATTATTTGTGAAACTATTACCCGAATTCTACAATCGAAAAGATGTGCTCCAGATTTCCAAAGAATTGCTTGGAAAAGTTTTAGTAAGCAATCAAAATGGCATACTTACCTCAGGAGCCATAGTTGAAGTGGAAGCCTATACGGGAGAATTAGATAAAGCGGCACATGTATATGGAGGAAAAAGAACAAAAAGGACGGAGACAATGTATGGTGAAGCCGGTCATGCTTACATATACTTTTGCTATGGAATTCATAGCTTGATCAATGTTGTAACTAACAAAAAGGGCATTCCCAACGCAGTATTGCTTCGTGCATTGGATCCTTTGGAAGGCGTGGATACAATGTTGGAAAGAAGAAAAAAAACAAAGTTGGATAATACCTTAACTAAAGGTCCCGGCAGTCTCTGCCAAGCATTGGGCATTAAACATACCCAAGACGGTACAAGTTTGTTAGGAGATGAAATCTGGATTGAGGACGGGGGAATTATAGTCCATGACAATCAAATTGAAGCCGGACCAAGGATTGGTGTGGCATACGCCAAAGAAGACGCTTTATTGCCGTATCGCTATTGGATAAAAGGGAATAAATATGTCAGTAAAGCACCGCAATATAATTTTTAAGTGTTACGCTTGTTTCTTGCTCAAGATGTAATTTTCAAATTCTTGTAAAGACATTGAACTCAAATTGTCTTTTTTAGTCAATCCTCCCTTCTGCGCTGCATATACACCATATTTTATTAAATCTATCCCTGAAATGGAGTGCGCATCGGGATCAATTGAAAGCAATACACCTTTTTCAAGCGCATAAGGAATCCATTCCCAATCTAAATCCAAACGGCGTGGATGTGCGTTGATTTCTATTACAACTTTATGCACTGAACATGCATCAATGATGGTTTTATAATCAATTGGATATCCAGCTCTTGATAATAAAAGCCTTCCTGTGGGATGCCCTAAAATAGTAGTGAAAGGATTTTGTATCGCATTCATCAACCGCATCATGGCTTTGTCTTCCGTCATTTTTAAATTACTATGGATAGATGCGATTACTAAATCAAATGAAGCTAAAACTTCTGGATTATAATCCAAATTCCCATCATTTAAAATATCAGCTTCTATACTTTTGAATATTTTGAATGGCGCAAGTTTTTGATTTAAACTGCCAATTTCCTTGTGCTGTTTGATGATTCTATCAGGATATAAACCATTGGCATATCCAGCCACCTGAGAGTGGTCGCTGATAACAAGATATTCATACCCTTTTTCAATTGCCGCATTGGCCATTTCTTCTAAAGTATTAATACCATCACTATAAGTGGAGTGGGAATGTATAATTCCCTTAATGTCCTGATTTTGAATTAATTCTGTTTGGTTTTCGGTTAAAGGTATTGCGTATTTTTTTAAATTATCCCTTGATTCTCTTAATGCAGGATGAATAAAATGGATTTTGTTCTGTTCAAATATTTCCGCTTCATTTTGGATTTTTTCCGGTAATGAATATTGCTCTAAAAATGAAATATTAAAGTCTGGCGTGTTAGTGGATAAAAACAAATCTTTTGAAAAGGTTGCTTTGGTACTGAATTGGATATTTAGCTTCGGGAAGTTTTTTTGTTGGATATTTATCCCTAGAGCCGTCGGTTCAATTTCAGTATCTTCGGTGGAGAAATAAGTTAAAATGCTTTCTTTCGATAAATCAGTAAGTAACTCAATTTCATTGGCCACTAGTATTTGTCGGCGAATGGCCCCCGTGACTTCGATTTCGTTTTGGGGAAATTGGATTTTTAGTTGGGTGATTAGCTCTGTGGAAAGTGTGTGTAATTCTGAAAATAGATAATACCCATTATTTGATTGAATGAATTCAATACTTTTTAAAATGCTTTCTTGTGATTTTGCACCGAAGCCTTTGATGGAAACCAATCTGTTTTCCGTGCAGGCATAAGCTAATTCACCAATGGATTCAATGCCGATTTCTTGCCAAAGCATTGCTATCTTTTTGGGGCCAATCCCTTTTATTTGCAACATGTCCACAACGCCGGCGGGTGTTTTCTTCAAATATTCTTCCAGTACTTCTATTTTGCCAGTTTGTAAAAGTTCCTGGATTTTTTGGGACACGGAAGCGCCGATTTCAGGAATGGGGTTTTGGACTAGATCCCTTGTTTCAATTGCGGCACTTTCTTTTCCAATCCGATATGCAGCATTGCTGTATGCTTTTGTTTTAAAGCTATTCTCGCCATAAATCTCCATTAATTTGGATAATAAATTCAGATTGTGGACGATTTCCTTGTTGGTCATAAATACAAAAATAAGTGGTTGTTCTGAAACAACCATCACTTTGTTTCTTTTGATAAAAACAAGTGGAAGATTATTGCTGAAATAAAAAAATCACTTTTAATCTTCCTCAAATATTAAAGGCAAATCTGACAAACTTGCATTAATTTTGCAATTATGCCACATATTTCTGAACGCGGCCATTCAATGCCGCCATCGCCTATTCGTAAGTTGACGCCTTTTGCAAATGGAGCAAAAGAAAAAGGTATTAAAGTATATCATTTGAATATCGGGCAACCGGATATTGAAACGCCACAAAGCATTATGGATGCGGTAAAGCATACCGATCTTAAAGTGTTGGAGTATAGTCCGAGCGAAGGGTTTGAAAGTTATCGGACTGCATTAGCTGCATATTATGCGGAAAATGATATTTCGGTCTTGCCAAGCGAAATCATTATCACGACAGGTGGCTCTGAAGCAATTTCCTTTGCTTTGATGAGTTGCTTAAACCCGGGTGACGAAATCATTATTCCAGAACCTTTTTATGCCAATTACAATGGTTTTGCAGTTGCCGCAGGAGTTAAAGTGGTACCTATAAAATCATCAATAGAAGAGAGTTTTGCTTTGCCAAAAATGTCGGATTTCGAACAATCGGTCACTTCCCGGACAAAAGCGATCATGATTTGTAATCCTAATAACCCTACAGGATATTTATATAGTTTAGAGGAATTAAAAGTGTTGCGTGACCTTTGCTTGAAACATGATTTGTTTTTATTTAGCGACGAAGCTTATCGGGAATTTTGTTATGATGGCACGAAGCACACTTCTGTTTTAAGCATGGAAGGATTGGAGAATCATGCTATTTTATTAGATACTATTTCCAAGCGCTATAGCGCATGTGGCGCACGCATTGGCGCATTAGTGACACATAATGAAAGCGTCCGTCATGCGGTTTTGAACTTTGCTCAAGCACGCCTTTCACCGCCAACTTTAGCGCAAATTTTAGCCGAAGCGGCTTGCGCTTTACCCTCTGATTATTTCGATGAAGTTTTGGATGAATACCAACATCGTAGAAACCTTTTGGTAAAAAGATTGCAAGCAATGCCTGGCGTAATTTGTCCCAATCCCAAAGGCGCATTTTATGTAATGGCAAAATTGCCCGTGAAGAGTAGTGAGGATTTTTGTCATTGGTTATTGTCTTCTTTTGCACATGAAGGCGCAACAGTTATGATGGCACCTGCAAGTGGATTTTATGCAACCCCAGGTTTAGGCATTGATGAAGTAAGATTGGCATATGTATTGAATGAAGAAAGCATTGATAAAGCTATGGATTGTTTAGAAGCCGCTTTGAAGGTTTATCAAGATTAAGTTGTCTTTTTTTAAATGTTGAACTGCGAAGTGTCTGTATGCTACTTCGCAGTTTTTTTTATAGAAATAATCATAATAAAAAGAATCCTAAAAGCGTTTCTCTCTTTTAACTAAATCCCAAAATTATGAAATCCTTATTGTTGAGTAGTCTTGCATGCCTCTCCCTTCAGGCATATGCCCAAAATGAAGCGCAGAATCCTAAATATGCGGTTAAATTGTATAACCAAACTTCGTTCTCCTTAAATGAAATGGGCTCAATTCATGATACCAATAGTATTTCAGTTTCTCAAAATGGGAAATCTGTTCAAATCCTACACCCGACCATTGCATTGGAATGGAAGAATAAACGCAAGGACATTCATGAAATTGAATTGACTAATTTTGATTGGTCGAACAATAATAGTGGAATTTATGCGATTTCTGCGGGGAATGATCCTGATTTTGCTGGAAAAATAGCACATATAGCGCTCGGATTGCGTTATGAATATAAATTGATGTTTAATAAAAAAAGAGACCATAAATTACAACCTTCCATTGGGTTTGCTGCCTTGCCATTTTATAAATACGATAGTTATAAGCCAGGAAACACAACACATTTCGCAAAATCGCAGACGAGTTATGGAATTAGCGCTTTCGTTGTCCCCGGTGTTAATTATAATTTGACATCCCGGTTCTTCATTGATGCTAATGCCCCGGTTTGTTTGGGTATTGCAGCGTTTGAAACGACAAAATCTAAAAATACAGCCTTACCGCTTGCAGCCCAAAACTCATCCATTTTTAATTTTGATGGAGGAGTTCCCATGGTTGCTTTACGGCTTGGTGTTGGCCTAAGGATATAAAAAATATTTGGCAGATTAATTTAGAGTAATTACTTTCGCCAAAGTTCTTTAAGATACTTATCAAGAAAGGTAGAGGGATATGGCCCTGTGACGCCTTAGCAACCTGTTCAATGCAAATTGAACAAAGGTGCTACTTCCAACTCGCGAAAGCGGGAAAGATAAGACAGACGCAATGATTATTTAATTTCCGAAAGGAATAAAGATATAAAATTGAGCTCTTCTGTATTATCGGAAGAGCTTTTTTTATTGCCCTACTTTCCGGAAAGTAAGCGGCAATGAAACCGGCTCTTCTGATAGCTTTTTTGATATGATGTTTTAAGAATAAAATTATTAAACCTTAAAATAAATTTCAAAATGAGTACAGCAACAGAATTGATCCACAGTATTCCCGTAGATCCATTAACCGGAGCCATCTCCGTGCCAATTTATCAGACCTCTACCTTTGTGCAGGAGGCGCCGGGTGAAAACAAAGGTTTTGATTATGCCCGAACCGGAAACCCAACCCGTAAGGTGTTGGAAGATATTATCGCCAATCTCGAAGCGGGTAGCGTGGGTATTGCCTTTGCCAGTGGTTTGGCAGCAATTGATGCGGTGTTGAAATTATTGAAATCGGGTGATGAAATTATTGCCGTGGATGACATATATGGTGGCGCATTTCGTTTATTTACGCATATTTATGCTAAGTTCGGTATCAAAGTTACTTATGTGGATACTTCAAATGCAGTTAATATTTTAGACAATATCACGGCCGCCACAAAATTAATTTGGATAGAGACACCGACCAACCCGACTTTGAAAATCAGTGATATTGAAGCAATTGCAAAGATGGCAAAATCCCTAAATCCAGATATTTTAATTTGTGTGGACAATACTTTTGCATCGCCGGTATTGCAACAACCTTTATTGAAAGGAGCGGATATCATTGTTCATAGCGGGACGAAATATCTTGGCGGCCATAGTGATTTAATAGCCGGACTTGTGGTTACAAAAACCGCAAAACTGGGTGCCGAAATCAAGTTCATTCAAAATGCAAGTGGGGCCATACTTTCCCCTCATGACAGTTGGCTTTTGATTCGGGGTATTGAAACTTTGCATCTTCGGGTAAAACAACATTGTGAAAATGCACATCAAGTTGCCTTATTTTTAGAAAATCACCAATCGGTAGAAAAAGTTTTTTACCCGGGTTTAGTCAATCATTATCATCATGATATTGCCACAAAACAACAATCCGGATATGGCGGGATGGTGGCCTTTATTTTAAAAGAGGATACGGAAGCGGCAGCAACAACATTTATATGTAGCACTCAATTATTCAAACTAGCGGAGAGTTTAGGTGGTGTAAAAAGTTTGCTATGTCATCCAGCGGCAATGACTCACAAATCCATTCCGGTTGAAAGACGACATGCGGCAGGTGTGGCCGACAGTCTCATCCGCTTAAGCGTAGGCTTAGAGCTGGTTTCAGATTTAATCGCTGATTTGGAACAAGCATTCGAAAAGGTAAAAAGCGTTCCAACTTCAACTCAAAAAATAAATGAATTTTAAAATGCCTAATCAAGAAAAGGGAAGTCAATTAGTGATTGGTTTATTTGGTTTCGGCGTGGTAGGAGAAGCTTTGTATCAAGTGCTAAGTGTGACGCCAACGCTGAATGCCACCATAAAAAAAGTGTGTATCAAACATGCTGAAAAAGAAAGAATTGCAGCAAAAGAATTGTTTACTACTGATGAAAATGAATTATTAAATGATCCTGAAATTAATGTAATTATCGAATTAATTAATGATTCAGACGCTGCATTTCACATTGTGAACTCGGCATTAAGTAATAAGAAAGCAGTAGTTAGTGCTAATAAAAAAATGATCGCCGAGCATTTTGAAACGCTTTTGAAATTGCAAAAGAAATTTTCCGTTCCGTTTTTGTATGAAGCAGCTGTTTGCGCCAGTATTCCGGTCATCAGGAATTTAGAAGAATATTACGATAACGATTTATTGCAGAGTATTTCCGGCATCGTAAACGGCTCAACAAATTATATATTAACTAAAGTTTTTGAAGATAAAATAGATTTTGAAACTGCATTAATTCAGGCGCAAATCGAAGGCTTTGCAGAATCAAATCCCACTTTGGATGTCGAGGGTACTGATGCCGTCAATAAACTGTCCATTCTTTTGGCTCATGCATATGGAATTATTGCCAATCCTGCTCATTTAGTAAGTTCGGGAATTCAGTGTTTAGTAGAACAAGATGCTGTTTATGCAAAAGAAAAGGGTTATGAAATCAAGCTTATTGGACAGGCTAAAAAATTGAAAAATGATAAGGTAGCAGCATTTGTTTTGCCACAATTCGTGAAAAGCGACAACCAGTTGTTTCATGTAAAAAATGAATATAATGGAATGGTCATCGAGAGCAGTTTGGCAGACAAGCAGTTTTTTTATGGGAAAGGTGCTGGCGGCTTCCCAACTGCATCGGCAGTATTGAGTGATTTATCAGCATTGCGTTATGATTATCGTTATGAATATAAAAAACTGAATCGTTCAAGAGCAACTATGTTAAGTACTGATTTCTATATTCGTGTTTATGTCAGTTTCGAAGAACTGTTCAAAGTGCCACAAGAGGAGTTTGAACGGATTTTGAGTTGGAGTAGTAGTGATGACCGTTGCCATGTGATTGGTATTATTCATTTTTCTAAATTATTGGAAGGCTCTTGGTGGAGAAAAGCAGGAACATCTTTAATCCTGTTGCCCGATAGCGTAATTGAAAATTATTACGCAAATACAAATGGAAGAGAAATGCAAACGCTGTCCGCTTGGTGATTCTTACGACAATCAAATGTGGTTTTGAGGAAAGACAAGGGTAGATTGCCTCCTATTGCTCAGGGTAATGGATTATTAAATGGGTGCAATGGAAATACTTTTGGGAAACATTCTGTTTTTATTAAGAACCGATTCGCGGTATAATTGTTTTCAATATAAACTTTAAATTAATATTTTATGAAAACTCAAATCAGAAATAAAATCGCCATGACAGTTGTTTTAGTAGCCGGCCTTTCTTTTGCCGCTACTGCTCAAAACACTCAAAACACTTCCCAAAATAATCGGAGCAGCACCACACCAATGAATAGTCGCACAAGCGATAGGATGAATAAGCGGAATAATTCGGACTATAATCGTACAAATCAAACGGATCGACAACGAAATAAGAAAGACAGTAATAAAAATGTCAATCAAAGGAGGAACAGAACCGATACGATGAATAGAGATACTAGCCTTAGTCCCAATAGTACTCCTACAACTCCTTTAAATGATGGATATCAAAAAAATGGTCAAAGAAATGGACTTTGATAATTCAAGTAAAGATGAAAAGGTTTTGAACTATTTGAATGCAAGAGGATTTAAAATGATTTAGTGATGGTCAGTGTAATGTATGACCTCATTCATTTTTTCTACCTGTTGGATGGGAATTGAGAAACTTCTTGATTCTGTTGGCGGCTAGGATAAGTCCGTGGAACGTGCAAATAAGTTTTTTAATGATGAAAAAGCCATCGTAATTAAGTTACGATGGCTTTTCATAAATCATTATCAGTGAGTTATATAATCTTAACGTATATGCCGTCTCCAATAGCTTCCCATATTATTTGAATTGGAACGGAGGGTGGAAGATAAAATTGAAATGATGGATAACCTAGAAAGGTACCAACTGTTCCAACTGTTCCAACTGTTGCGCTTTGAGAGATAGTATAAAATCCACCTTTCATTCCAATGCACTAATAACTTCTGTCACTAGCGGCAAAAATTTGCTGAAGGGGAATTTCAAGGTAGAAGGAAAATCAATTGATCAGAAAGTTGATTGCGGGAATTTGTATCCCGGGATTTATTTTATTGAGTTGAGCGATGGTATTGGGAAAAACATATTGAAATTTGTTGTGCAATAATACATATTAAGTTTATTGGTAAAATAATACAAAAATATTTATTCGGAATAGTAGTTTTGTCAAATTGGTTCTTCTAATTACAGTAAACAATATGAATTAAAAAAAACACTAAGGCGTAAAGATTGCAAAAAATTCACAAAGACATCACAAGGACATTGTGCCCTTGTGAAAGTCTTTGCGTAGGGGTTAAGAAAAGCGTTTCCGGCCACCAGTTGGAACATAATTGGCATTAACAGTTTTATTTTCTTTAGAAACTCTGTATCCCACTATTCCATATTCTGCTGCAACCACCTCCTCAACTCCTCTTCCGGCATATTTTTCCGTTTTAAATAATCCTGAAACTGATCTTCCAATATTTTTCCCACACCAAAATAATGACTTTCCGGATGACTGAAATACCAACCACACACGGATGCCGCTGGATACATCGCCAGATTTTGAGTCAATTCGATACCCGTATTTTTAGACACATCCATCAAGCTAAATAACTTGTGTTTCTCCGTATGATCCGGACAAGCCGGATAGCCTGGTGCAGGCCTGATGCCTTGATACTTTTCTTTTACTATATCTTCAAAACTTAAGGATTCATCAGGCACATATCCCCAATATTCCGTACGCACTTTATGATGCAGGCATTCTGCAAAGGATTCCACTAATCGGTCGGAAATGGCTTGAAGTAGAATTTTATTGTAATCATCATAGTCATCAATATACCTTTTCAAATGTGGTTCGATACCGGAAATGGAAACGGCAAATGCACCCATGTAATCCCTTGGTTTTCCAGAAGAAGATGCAATAAAATCTGCTAAAGAAAATTCAGGTTGAGCTGCATTCTTTTGAATTTGTTGCCGAAGCATTTCCAGTTGCTCGATTTCTTTGTCTTCTTCATCAAATAGTGTAATGCTGTCGGCTGCGGTTCTTGCGGCTTGCCAAAAACCAATCACGCCATGGGCTGAAAGCCATTTTTCCTGAATAACGGTTTCCAGCATTTTTTTTGCATCATTATATAATTTGGTCGCTTCCACGCCAATGCGTTCGTCATTTAAAATTTCGGGGAACTTACCCTTCATTTCCCAGGCAATGAAGAATGGATTCCAGTCCATGAATTCTGTAATTTCACGAAGGTCGAAGTCATGAAACACTTTAGTGCCAATGAATTTAGGTTTGGGTGCTTCGAAATTTTCCCAATCAATTTTTATATTTTTATTGCAAGCTTCCGGATAAGAAATGTACTTTTTGATTTCTTTTCTTTTTTCAAAATCAATCCGGAGAGTTTCGTATTCTTCCTTTGCTTTCTTGAGAAAATCAGGCTTTTGTTCTTTATTCAATAACTGACCAACTGTAGTAACACTTCTGGACGCATCCAAAACATAGACTACGCCTTCGTCATATTTTGGCTCTATTTTTACGGCAGTATGTATCCTTGAAGTCGTGGCACCCCCAATCATTAAGGGTAATTTGAAATTCCGTCGTTTCATTTCAGCTGCAACATGCACCATTTCATCTAATGAAGGCGTGATTAATCCGCTGAGCCCAATAATATCGACTTGGTTTTTAATCGCTTCGTCCAAAATTCTTTCTGCTGGCACCATTACGCCCAAATCTATTACATCATAGCCATTGCAACCCAAAACGACGCCTACTATGTTTTTACCGATATCATGCACATCACCTTTTACGGTTGCCAATAATATTTTTGCTGCACCGCCTTGTGTGGCTAATGGATTGGCTTTTTTTTCCTCTTCAATAAAAGGAAAAAGATAGGCAACACTTTTTTTCATTACGCGTGCGCTTTTTACAACCTGAGGAAGGAACATTTTTCCTGCTCCAAACAAATCGCCAACCACATTCATGCCAGCCATTAAAGGACCTTCAATCACTTCTAAGGGTTTGGGATATTGCAATCTTGCTTCTTCAGTATCTTGGTCAATGTAATCAGTAATGCCGTTCACCAATGCGTGTTTCAGCCTTTCTTCAACAGTTGTATTGCGCCATTCGTCATTTTTTTGCTTAATTTTTTCCTTGCCTTTTACTGTTTCTGCGAATTCAAGTAGCCGTTCCGTTGCTTCATTTTCATCATTCCCTTTATTGAAAATAACAGCTTCGCACAATTCCCGAAGCTGCGGTTCTATTTGGTCATAAACAGTTAATTGCCCGGGATTTACAATCCCCATATCCATACCTGCATTTACCGCATGATATAAAAAAACACTGTGCATTGCTTCGCGAACAGGTTCGTTGCCCCGAAAAGAAAAGGACAAATTGCTTACCCCGCCACTAATTTTTACAAGTGGATGTCTTTGTTTGATGATTTTACATGCTTCAATAAAATTCACTGCGTAATTATTATGCTCTTCCAATCCTGTGGCAATGGCAAAAATATTGAGGTCAAAAATTATATCCTGTGGTGGAAATCCAGCTTTTTCCGTTAATATTTGATATGCTTTTGAAGATACTTCCACTTTTCTTTCTAAAGTGTCGGCTTGTCCCATTTCATCGAATGCCATAACTACCACTGCTGCACCATAACTCCTGCAAATTCTGGCTTGTTCCAGAAATTGCTCTTCACCTTCCTTCATGGAAATCGAATTGACAATGCACTTTCCCTGTACACATTTTAATCCGGCTTCAATGATGTTGAATTTAGAAGAATCAATCATAATGGGGATTTTGGCAATCTCAGGCTCAGCTTGTAACAACAATAAAAAAATGGTCATTGCCTTTTCGCCGTCCAGTAAACCATCATCCATGTTGATGTCAATAATTTGGGCGCCTTGCTCTATTTGTTGTCTGGCAACGCTTAATGCTTCTTCATAATTTCCTGAACGGATGAGCCGGGCAAATTTTTGGGAACCTGTTACATTGCTTCGTTCGCCGATATTGATAAAATTAGATTCAGGCCGCACGATTAAAGGTTCTAATCCTGAAAGGCTTAAAAAGGAATGGGTCATTTTATTTTGAATTATAAATGAGTTGTGGATATTTTTTATGCAGAAAATGAGGTTTCCCTTAAGGGCAAGGCTCTTGGTGGCAACTTTTTCACTGCTTGCGCAATATGCTGAATATGCTCTGGCATTGTGCCGCAACAGCCGCCAACGATATTGACGAATCCGCTTTTTGCCCAGTCTTCAATAAAATGAGCGGTATCTTCGGGTCGCTCGTCATATTCACCCATCGCATTGGGCAAGCCCGCATTGGGATAAGCGGAAATGTAACAATTGGCAACCCTGCTTAATTCAGCGATGTACGGTCGCATTTCCGATGCGCCCAAAGCACAATTCAAACCTACGCTGATTGGATTGGCATGAGCGATGGAAATATAAAAAGCTTCCAACGTTTGCCCACTCAAAGTCCGGCCACTTGCATCCGTGATTGTCCCGGAAATCATAATTGGTAATTCTGGCTTTCCTGTTTCCCTAAAGAATTTCTTGATGGCATAAATAGCGGCTTTTGCATTCAAGGTGTCAAAAATTGTTTCGACCAATAAAATATCCACGCCTCCATCCACCAAACCTCGGATTTGCTCAGCATAGGCAGCGGCCACCTCATCAAATGTAACAGAGCGAAAGCCGGGATTATTGACATCCGGGGATAGGGAAAGTGTTTTGTTTAATGGCCCGATTGCGCCAGCAATAAATTTGTGGGAAGCATTATTGTTCTGGAGTTTAAATTTCTTGATTGCATTTTTAGCGCAAGTCGCCGCAGCCATATTCAAATCGTATGCCCAACTTTGCAAATCATAATCAGCTTGCGCAATTGAGGTACTGCTGAAAGTATTGGTTTCAATGATATCTGCACCGGCTTGCAAATATTTTAAATGGATTTCTTCAATAATTGCAGGCTGGGTAATGCTTAATAAATCATTGTCTCCTTTTAAATCACAATGCCAATTTTTAAATTGATCGCCTCTAAAATCACTTTCCGAGAGCTTGTGTTGTTGAATCATCGTGCCCATTGCACCATCGATCACAAGGATTTGTTTTTCTAAACAGCTTTGAAGAGTATTCATTTCTTTGAATTTTTTAATTGATTCAAAGCATTTTTATCCGTGGATACTTTCTTGGAAAGAATAAAGCGTTTGTTGAAAAACCTCAGGATTCTTGCGGAATGGAAGAATACCTGTAACGCGTTTATTAGTTCTTTTGAAAGGCTGAACAATAAACAAATCTGCCTTGAAAGGCGAAGGTATGTAAATAATTTGAATTCCCCTTTTTGAATTTCTGCAATTTCCTTTTTGCAAACCTCAATTATATTTCCCTAAATTTGTCGCTTTCAATTTATTTTTTTCAAATCCAATTATGAAATGAAAGTTACGGATCACATTAAACAAGCCAAATCCACACTTATTTCCTTTGAAATTTTACCACCGGTAAAAGGTAAAAGCATTGATCATTTATTTCAACATATTGATGCAATAATGGAATGTAAACCTGCATTTATCAATGTAACTTATCATCGAGCCGAGCAAGTTTTCAAGAAAAGGATTGACGGTAATTTTCAACAAATAGAAATCCGGAAACGACCGGGAACTGTTGGGATTTGTGCTTCTATAATGAATCGGTATTCTGTGGATGCCGTTCCCCATCTGATTTGTGGTGGATTTTCAAAAGAAGAAACAGAAAATGCTTTAATTGATTTACATTATTTAGGGATTGATAATGTATTGGCATTAAGAGGCGACGCAGCAGCTAACCAAAAGTTTTTTAGTCCGCACGAGCAAGGTCACCGATATGCATTGGATTTAGTGAAACAAGTGGTGGATTTGAATAAAGGGAAATACTTAGAAGAAGATATTTTGGATGAAGGGAAAACTGATTTCTGTATCGGCGTAGCGGGTTATCCAGAAAAACATTATGAATCCGCAAACATGGATTGGGACTTGTATAACTTAAATGCCAAAGTGAATGCCGGAGGCGATTACATCACAACACAAATGTTTTTTGACAATCAAAAGTATTTCAATTTTGTGGATCAATGTAAACAAATCGGAATTGAGCAACCCGTAATTCCAGGGTTGAAACCATTGACCAGCAAAAAACAATTACAAGCTATCCCGGGTATTTTTCATGTAGAAATTCCAACTGATTTGACTAAAGCAATTATGGCATGCAAAACGGATGCGGATTGTGAGAAAGTGGGCACTCAATGGTTGATTGCTCAATGCCGGGATTTGATAGCGAAAAAAGTGCCGGTTTTACATTTCTATACTTTAGGAAAACCTAATGTGATTTTGAATGTGATCAAAGCGATTATGTGAGGATTTTACTTGTTGTTATTTCCCAAATTTCCCAATAAATCCATTATAAATCATCTGGATGGCTAAATAAGAAACTACGATTGCGAAAACCCATTTTAACCATTTGGTTTGCGCTTTCATTAGGATTTTGGATCCAAACATAGCACCTACTAATACGCCTAGCATAATGGGTGCAGCGATTGCAGGAATAATGTATCCATTTTGGAAATAAATTACTGCACTTGCCGCAGCGGTTACCCCAATCATGAAGTTACTGGTGGTGGTGGAAACTTTAAATGGCATTTTCATCACATTATCCATTGCCAATACTTTTAATGCCCCAGAACCAATACCCAATAGTCCAGATAAAATACCTGCTAACCACATCACGGAAAATCCACCGAAAACATTTTTTACCGCATATTTTTGTGGTCCCGATGGCGTGGGGTAAGATCCATTTAATTTTAATTTTCCTGCCCATGAACCCGGAATCTCTTCAACAGGATGCATCCCTTTTTTTCTGCTAGACATATAAACTGAAAAAAACAATAGAAAGCCAAACACTATGGCAATGGCATTTGCAGGTAGGTACATAGCCAAAAATGCGCCACAAATAGCGCCGATCGTAGTGGCGATTTCTAAAAACATGCCAATCCGGATATTAGAAATCCCTTCTTTCACATAAGCCGCTGCCGATCCCGAAGAGGTGGCTATCACAGAAACTAAAGATGCGCCAATAGCATAATGCAAATCAACGCCCAAGCCTAAGGTAAGCAAAGGAATGATGATAACTCCTCCGCCTAAACCAGTCAGAGATCCTAATAAACCAGCGATCAAGGCGCCGAAAAATGTAATTAAAGAAAAACTTTCAAAACTCATGGAATGGCAAAAGTAAGATTTTGAACTTAGAAATTACAATGCAATCATTATATTGACCTATAATCCGTAAGTTTTCACAATCTTATTTTCATTATCAAATACATAGCGCACTTTGCTGGTCGTGGTAGTTTGTTTTTGGTTTTTTATGAAAAAATAAGTGTAGGTAGAAGATACATCATAGGTGCTGTCGTTGACCTTGGTTATTTGGATATTTGAATTTTTATTGTCTTTTGTGGCATCCCAAGTGCGTTGGTATGCCGCTGATAACTCCTCTTCTGTAGGGTAATTGATATCCCAATACTGTTCCATATAAGGGGAAAAAGTGTTTAAAATTCCATTAAAATCCCGCGCTTCTTCGGCTCTGAATAATTCTTTTATGGTCATAACTTTTTCATAACCAGCATCCGTTGTGCTATCCTCCTGTTCCGGTGTTTCAGGCACCGGGGATTCGTTGGAAACTTGAGGTGTAGGTTGTTCTGTTGCGGTGTCAATTATTTGGACTTGCTGATTGTCAGGTTTGTACATTAGATTGTAAGCTAAATAAGCAATAACCGACATGAGTGCCAAAATCAAAATTACAATAATTGCTTTCCAGGGATTATTGGTTTTTTGCGCCGGTTCCCGATAAATGGAATGTGGGTTAGTCGGCGTAGTTATCGGCTGCGCATAAGGTCGGTCGTTTATCGTTTTATTTGTTTGTGGATTCAAGAATTGACTTTCATAACTTTGCGCTTCAGGAATGCTTAGACCCCAATGTTGATAGAGTTCTTGAAGATATCCATTTATATTTTCACTCGGAATGTTTTCCCACGAATTCAGTACTTCCTGCGGCGCTTCCGTTTTATATTTTTGGAGATATAAAAACTGGATATATTCTGATATATTGGAGTCGTTAATCATGGTCTTTTCAGTTTTGTAAAGCAAGGTAACTATTTTCAAAATAGTGCGCTGCTTTCTAATGCACAAAATTAGGGATGAAAGGTCTAAAAGAGATCAATAGGGGTTGTAATGGAAGAAAATACTTTGCTTAGTGGGAAATAATAGCCACAAATCTTCAAAGGAAACTTAATGGCAAAAATTAATTCGCTAAATCATAAGACCATTTAAAATATTTCACTTTCCCCGTACCATCCAACACCGCATAATATTCAGTATCACTACCATTGCATTTATACAAAAAATAGCTATTATTTGTTTGCTTGAAAATAAAATCCTGATCTTTTAAAAGTTTCATTTCACTTACGAATGGTGTTTTGAAATAAATTGGTCGGGGTTCTTCATAAACCTGCGATTCGTTATTCCCGGAAAGTAAATAGTATTGGCCATCCGATAATTTTGCCACAACAACCATAACGCTTGAGTTGGGAATCTGATATTGGATAATCGAACTCAAGGTTTTGTCATTACTGTTACAAGTATTTTCTAAATACAAGTCTTTGAAACGCGTATTTTGTGACAGCGAACCTATGATCACTTTCCTATAAGGCGAGGTAAGTTTATTGCTTTCTTTTTGATTGTTATTAATATTCTTGAAAACCTCGCGGTATTTCTGAAAGTCATTTTTATTATTGGTTACATAATTCGTATTTACAAACGATGTTTTATCGCTTTTATGAAACAAAAAGTCAACGAAATTGACAGAATCCAAAAGTACTTTCCGATAATCATATTTTTGACCATCCACTTCAATTTCATAATCTTTATTATCCAAGGCACGCAAAAAAGAAAAGGAATTATTTGCCGGATTTCCATACACATCCATACGAGCGATTAATTTTCCATTCTTATCCCGAACAGCAACATTATCCGTCAAAACATACACATAATTGAGGTTTTTAAAATGAACGAATTGATAAAGGAAATAGCCGGAAACAGCCAATAAAACCACTAAAATCGAAGAGATGATTATTACGGTATATTTCTTTTTAGATTCTAGATATTCATGCTCTTCTTGGTAATCGTCACTTTGATATTGGGAATGCTGGGGAATGTCAAATATTGGTACAGTGGTCGTTTTGCGGATTTCTTTTTCCAGAATGAAATCATTGTCAGGTCTCTTTTGCGATTTTAAAAAATCTTCAATTCCCTTTTCTCTCGCTTCATCGTCATATCCCCAGTTTTGAAATAATATTTCAAGATGTTCCTTGATATCAGTATCACTTAATCCGCGCCAGCTATTCAAAAGTTCATTGGAGGGCGCTTCATGTTTTCTTTTCCAAAATAAATAACTGATAAAATCCGTGATATTCCCACTATTTATTTTCATGTGTTTTTTCTTTTTGAATGCGTTTTGCAATATTAATCAAAACATCATTAGGAACATTGACCGCATTGTTTTTTACTTGAAATGAAGCGGTCAAAATGCTATTTTCCTGCGTGATTTTAAATCCATGTTTCCTGACTTTCAAAAGGCTTTCATTATTGTTGTAGAAGCTTGAAAGATCATTTTCTTTACTTTTCAAAGACATCAGCAATTCCCCATCCTGCCGGATAACACTTAGTTCGGTTTTGTAAATTGCTTGCGTAATTTTAATAAAGGAATCTACATCTATCACATTGAAATTATTCGTTTCAAAATCATCGTCCATCTTTGGTCGTTCAAGAGTTTGGACAAATGAAGACTTGTTTATTTTTCCGAAAATAATGGCAGAAAAGCAAAGGACAATTCCGATGGACAATAATATTATTTTAGTTTTTTTAACCATTTTTAGACATTTATATTTGAATTTCCTGTTAATTGATTTTAAGGAAGCTTTATTGCCAAAAGCCGTTTACCTAAAGAATGCAGTTCCTCCTCAATTTGCTGTTTGCGCTCTTTACTTGGATTTTTAATGCCATAAATATATTTAGCCAACAAGCTTTTATTGATACCAATTTGAGCGGCAAATGCCGAAATGTTCAATTGCGGAAACTGTTTTAATGCCTGTGCTATTGGGTTTGTAAAATCAGGTTCTTCTTCTTTTAAAAAGCTATTCATGTGAATGTCTTCATCCAATAGATTCCATCGAATGTCTGTTTTGTCTTGCCCAATTTCAAATGCATTTCGTTCTTCTTCAGATGCATTTTTTAAAAGTGGAAATGCCTCCAAAGGGCGACTGAATATGGTGCTTTTATTGGTTTCCATATAAATTCTTCCACCTTTAAACCAAATTCTTTTTATTGTTTCCATAATTTTAAATTATTCGCCATGAAATTCATTCCAACGAGCTATGATTATTTCTTTGTTTTCAATAATAATGCTTTCTGCTATTTTTAAATCTTTGGGTTTTATTCCTTTATTGTTTACTAATTCAATTTCAGGAACAACATTAAACTTAGCTTTGCCATCTGAATTTTGAACATGTATATGGATAGGTAAATGTTCATCCGAATAGAAATAAAATCTTAGTCCAAAAATTATAAATAGAGTAGGCATAGATTGAATTTTATATTACAAAGTTAGGGATAAAATTTTATCCCTAACTTATTCTTTAAAATAATATTGAAACGACTGCGAAGTCATGGTTTGATCGATAATTGTACTCAACAAATTCCAATCGAAATCACCCGCATTGTCCACGGCAAAATAAAAGCCAAATGTTTTTGAGTTCCCAATATTCTGCGCTTGGGTCAAATCCTTATTGCTTATGGTAACCAATAACCTCCTTGAACTCTTTTTATTGGAAGTTTGTTCATTGATCGTTCCTGTTTTTGCGTAAAAATAATATCCGGGATATTTGCTTTTTAATGCAGATAATCTCTTTGCCGTACCGTTTACGCCAAAGATCACATCACTCATCCCTTTGAATATATTTTGCGCTAAAAATTGTTTGAAAGGACCTGAACCATTCCATGTGTTATCAATTTTCCATTCGGAATAAGGTTTAGGCTGATAATTGATTTGAAGATGAAAATTGTTGTTGACATTCATCATCGACAAATACATTCCCAACATTTTAAAAGGTGTAAGCTGATATGGATAACCGCCCAAACTTGGGGTTTTTAGTCCACTATTAAAATTCTCCTGAATCCCTTGAAAGTTGCGCTCTGATTGAAAAAAACTGGATTGTTCAGGAAAAGACCATAGAAACGATCCGCTACTTTCCCGATCTAATTTTTTGTATAAATCATTGCGTACGAAGTTCGTCCTGTCGATGGAAGGATTGTCGGTTTTCTTTGTATTTAAAGCCCCATTTTCTTCAAATCCCAATGCAATTAATGATTGCTCATTTCCGAAATAAGTTGCGTGTTTTGCATCAGGATTTGTCTTTGGCCAATTTCCATTTCTGTTGTTGTAATTAGGCAAATAATAACGGTTCCCGTTTATGGAAAGTAAAGGGAAGGAATTATTGCTACCTGAATTGGAAACCAGGATGTTGGATAAACTGTATCTTTCATTTTTAAAGAAATCCGATTTGGGATAAGAACCCAAAAACAGCATCAAAGATTGATAATAATTACTTGAAAATTCGATGTATTTAGCAAGTCCGAAATCACTGCCGCCATAATGCTCATCATTTTTCCATTTCCGCTGTAACTTCAATCCGGCATAGTTTTCAAGTTCAGCCACGCCAGTTGGACTCAGCAATAAATTTTCCCAGCCGGCATTCACTTGCGAAGCGATTATTCCTGCAAAAAGTGGTTTTATTGAAGAGCCGGGCCCAAGATATAAATTCAACAAGTTCCGGTTTCCCCATTGATCCCTTTCATTGCGGGCATTACTAAAGAAAAACTGTTGTTGCTGTAAAGCAAAAATAGCATTTTCATCATTTGGATCCAGTGTTTGACGATTACTGACAAAATCATTCAGCAACCGGATATTACCATTCCCATCCGCGGCAATTACACTGAAATTATAGCGTCGGTTATTTTCTGAAAGTGGGATACATGCAATTTGGATATTACTTTGGACAGCTTTGCCCAAATCATAGTCCAAAGAGATCCTTTCATTGTCGGTTCTGTTGGAATCATTGCTGTATATGCTTTTGATACTATTCGCATAATTATAAATCCAGAAATTGCTTTCTTTTAAAGGGTATATGATTTTGTATCGGCCATTGATCCATTTATTGAATGCAAAGCTTCTTCCCGTTCCTTGAAAACTGACATTATAAGTTTGCGGCCCTTTATAAAAAGTAGCGAAATCCTCATTGTCCAATGATTGTGCAAAAGCCATTGAAGTGGGGTTCATTACCTTGCTTTTATTTTTATAAATGAATAATTGGTCGCTTTTGTTGTTTTTCATTGCCAAAATACCAATAGGTTCTGTAGCATTTTTAAACCAGGATGCAGGCAGTATGGCTAATTGCAGGCCCGTTTGATTATCCACATCATAAAATGGCAAAGGCACATTTTGTTCTCGATTCCCTAATTTCAGGTATGCCTGTGCTTGTTCATTTACTGCGATATTTTCCTTGATTTTACCGTTCCATATTTTCCGGTTTTCCACTGGCGGCAATTCTAAATAAAGGTTTTTATTGTAAACGGATTGATATCTTCCATTGTCATAAATCATGAATAGAGGATTGTTCAGTTGCAATGCCGTAGAAGGTTTCTCAACTAATCTTTCTAAAATGCTTTTGGTATAAGGATCTTTGACAACATCATCTTTTAAGGAAATGAAATTATGGTCATTTTTAAGAATTTGGATTAATTGAGCATAGGAATAGCCCTTATTTTTACTCTCCAGACTATCCTGAATATTTGATAAGATACTGTTCAGGTCAACATCGATGTGCGTTTTGGTCGTTTCCATCACAATCGTGAAATTCTTATTGTTCAGCTCATTTTTCTGGACGGTTGTCAATGCGAAAACGGCAATCAATCCAATGAAAAACAAATATTTGATAGCATTGCCACGGAGGTTAATTTTATTCGATTGTTGTAATGTTGGTGTTTGCATCAGCGTAAAACCCAATAACAACAAAGGTAACAGCACACTTAACTTACTAGTCAAACTCAAGAAAGGGAAATCCTGACCAAAGAAAACAAAACGGTTTGTGGAAGTGAGCCAAACGAATAATGCCAATGTGAAAAACATGATCAATGGAATCAATCCGGCATAAGAGGAGATATTCTGTTGTGCATCTGCAGCTGATTTATTTCCTGAAATCAGGATGATTTTATAAGAAATCAAATAAAGCACAAGTGGCAAAAGCGTAAGTAATAAAATAAGATACATGGTAAAATTGCCCAATTCGCTGATCAGGAATCTCGCTACCATTACATCTCTGGTTTGCGTTGGATAATCTACGCCGATTTTAGAAAAGGGACGAAGGTTAAAAGTTGCGCTATTGTCATAAGCTTTGTCAATATAAGAATTGATGAACCATTGATTTTCGGCAGTTTCAATGATTTTTTTTGTCTTAAAAGAAGTGTATTCGTTTTGCTGCAATAAATCGCCTAAAGGCTGATGGATAATGGATGCGCGATATTGAACATGCTTTACGATATTGTTCAGATAATTATCCATGAAATGGTTTGTAGCGGGAATCAGCATTAAAATGCCGTAGAAAATAAATGCGCCTAAGAGTATTTTTCTTGCTTTTTTCTTTTGAGGAAAAATTACAAACAGGATAATAAATGCAATGGCAAATGTCAATAAAATGACCAATAATTTATGCGTCAACAAATAATAAAACAAGGGTTTTATCGCTAAAATCACTAAGTATGCCGCTAAGGAGATAATTCCGAAAACCCAATAGTTATTGGGTTTATACAGCATTTTTCCTAAACTTGAATGTTGGGTATTCAGGGGCTTTTTAAGGAAATTGACAAAAATGTTTTTTAGTAAAATAAATAAGGCAAATAATATTGCAAAACCACGATCAGCAACAGCAAAAAAAGCAAGTGTAATTATTGTGAGTAAAAAAGTAGGGTTGTTGAATAAATAAAAAACATACGCTTTTGCCTGAATTAAAAACTTTGATTTTTCATTTTGAATCGGCATCGATTGATATTCAAATCTTCGATTGGCCAAAACGGAAAAATAACAATAAGCAAGTAATGGAATAATGATACTTACAATGCGTGTTATCATTTCAATATGCAAAATCTTTTTGTTGGCAAAGAATACAATTAAGCATGTTAAAATGAAGATGCCGTAAGTCTTAATGATTTTTTGAACGCTGTCTAATCTATTTTCCAACGAAAGAAATATTTTAAAGTCCCTGGCTTTTTCTGTTTTTATTCGGAAAAGAATCAAAGCGCCAACAAATAAAGCCGTCCATATTAAGGTCAGCGGAACAGGTAAAGCAATTCCCAGGTTGAAATCAAAATTTCGCAAAGTGCTTTCCAGCTCATGTTTTGAAATATTCTCGAGAGGAGGGAAAGTTGCTAAACGCCAATACAATAAATAGCGCAAAGTCAATAAAGCAAAAATAACCGATAAAATTATGGGTTCCAACCGGTCAATTTTCCGGCCCGGATAAAACACGCAAAGTAATAAAAACAAGAAGTAAGTGCATGAAAGGTAAATGATTATTTTATCATAGCTAAATCCACCTTTTGAAAAATCACGAAGCTCGAACAGATAGCGGACGCTTGAATTGTCGGTACTTAAATTGAATTTATTTCCAATAATGGGGTGATGTGTATTCCCCTTTAAATTATCGGTAACCTGGGCTTGCAAAGGCGTATTGGCTTTGCCGGAAACATAATCAATACTGCCATTGATTTTTGAATTTAAACTTAGGTTGTAATTGGTAAAATAAAAACCTTCATTCAAATCATCCGAAATGATTTTATCAAAATCCGTAGTGATAAACCGGATATTTTTGCTGCCGTTTTGTTGCTCACCCGGACTTTTGAGCATATACATATTAGGGAAGTCAAAAAGCAAAGCTGTTGTTTTTTCTTTGCCGATTTGGTAATCCTTTCCGTTTACTTCTTCAAGTGACAAGAGTTGCTTGTAGTTATTGAATCCGATATAGAAATGCTCGCCAAAGGCAACGGTAGCTTTGTTCTCAAGTTTTGGATTGGATTCTTTTCCATTCACTTTTAAGTGATAATGGTTTTGAAAAAACAACAAATCAGGGAACAAGCGTAATTCATAATCTGCGCTGTTGTCCACCAAAAGATAAGTGTTGCCTAACTCTAATAATATCGCTTCTAAAATGGGATAACTTTCATTTTTTTGTGCTGAAAAACTTTCATTATTGAGGAATAAGTTGAATAAGGACATCCCATTTTCCAATGCTTGGTCTTCCAATGTTATTTCATCTGTAAATGGCGGTTTTACATTGAACTGCATCAATAATTCGTCATCCGTTGATTGGATTTTTATCTTATATTTCAGCTTTTCTTTTCCTAAACCCAATAACCGAACCAATGCATTTGGCTTCTGGTCTTCTATCTTAATTTCAAGATTGTTTTTTTCATTGTTGATGCTAAATCCGGAATTTAATTTTTCATTGAAAATAGCGTTCAGTTGCCTTTGTTTTCCTTTTTTGCCAAATGAAACAACAGGTTTAAAACAATGGTCAAAGCTTAAAAGTGCCTGATTTTTACCTTGGTTTTTTATGTTTACCGCAGATAAAGCTGATGGTTTTTCCGGCTTTTCTGTATAAAAAGTGAGTTCATTGTCAAAGGAGATTCCTTTATTGCTCAAACTATGGTAATCGATATTTAAAAACCAGGCTTTCCCGGAAGGATTCGTAGTTTTTACTACCGCAAAAACTGCACTTATGAAAATAAGGGTCATCAATGAAAAGTTCAGGATGGCTTTCCATTTATTATTGACAATTTGCAATTTCCCTAATCGTTCATCATCCTTTTTAAAGCTACTTAAAATACTGTTGATCATATCTTCCAGTCCTAACCTGGCGGCAAAAAAGGATAAACAAGCGATGATTGCAATACTTAAAAACCAACTAATTACACTTCCCCAATAAATATTGGCAGCAATGATAAGCAACGATGGCAGAGCGAAGTAGAGGTATTTGAGCTTCATTTGTGCTGTAATTTATTGTCCTTGTTTTTTTATTTAGGTGTTTGAACTACGGGGTGCAGTATTATTTTATAGATGGTTCTTTGATTTTTTCTTTGGTATTTCGTAAGCTTGATGGGGATGGTTTGGCATTTCAGGGATTGTATAATTAATCCCTCCGCCTCTTCTCATTGGTCCAATGAATTCCCTTAGCAGATATTTGTCGGTCCTTTCTAATAAAGCGGATAATTCTGATATCTTTTGTGGTTTCCATGCACAAAGTAAAAGTATTACTTCTTCCATGATCTCTTTTTTACTGGCGCGTTTGCCAAGCTGGGCAATCTTTTGCTGTAGCTTTTTGGGCATCTTAGATAATAATTCTACTTTATCTATTTTTTCTGGAAATGTAGGTGCTGCATTATGTAAGTGAGTTGGTGCACTAAGGAAATAAGGTGGTGCGCTAAGCTGGTTAACTGGTGCACTAAGAGAATAAGGTGGTGCACTAAGCCGGTTAACTGGTGCACTAAGGGAATAAGGTGGTGCACTAAGCCGGTTAACTGGTGCACTAAGGAAATAAGGTAGTGTATTATGTTTCCCATGTGGGAAATAGAAAGCGCTATCCGGAATGTAATAAGTCGCTCTTCCTTTCCCTTTTTGCATCAATATTGCATCATACCGCATATTTCTCAATTCACTACTTGCGCTCAGGCTATCGCAACCATTTAGTTGACGATAAGTTGGATTGTCAATTGCACCTGTCTCCCGGATGAAAATCAAGGCTCTTTTTTGCGCATCATTTAGCTCGAACTGATGAAAGGTTTTTAGCCAATCAATATCTTCTTCGTTTAAAAAATGATGTAATAATAGTCGGATGGTAAATTGATTTGCGGCATGATTGCTTTCAAAAGTAGGTGGGACCATTTTTGCCCGATCCATTAATTTCCGCATTGTCCGGATACCTGTTCCTTTTGTTTCAGCTAAATTCGTTTCATGAAAAATAGCTGAAATTAGTGGGTTTCTGCTTTTTGATCCTGGCTCGCCTAATTCATCTTCGTGTTTCAAGGAAAATCCAGGATTTTTAATCTCAATGCGATTGCTATATCTAATAATTTGAATAGGCTGATGCTCTCTATAAGATCTATGGATAAAAGCATTCACAAGTGCTTCTCTTAAAACTTTCGCTGGTAACCCGACACTTTGAGCTTGAAGGGAATTGTCTGGCAATAAAAAGCCTTTAGGTAAATCATCTGAAACAATATTGAAGGCTCGTTGCACCAATTCCATTAAAGATCCTCGCATATCTATATTCGTAAACCTATTCTCGGGATCTGCGACCCATTCTTTGCCTGGAACCCTGATGTAATCTACTCTTACCATAGGTAATAACCTTCGTAAAGCTTGTTTTTTGCCAAAAACCAAAAGACCGGTATAAGTTAAGGAAGGAAGTTCGTTTTTAGTTTTGATACAACCTAAACTTTTTAATAACTCATAATCGTCATAAGTCAATTCCTCCGCCAGTGGATTTATATTTTCCCTGAATTTTCGATATAAAGTCAGTGCGTGTTCATCAATATCAGCTAAAGAAGTATCCTTTACAATGCTACTATCTAAACTGTCGTTTTGATTATAAAAAACATATAGGTCATCTTCCGTACACCTTTGGTCGCTACTGCCGATTCTCCGAAACGCGCCCGAGGGCAATCCTTGGTTTTTAAAAAATAACGGTTTTTGTCCCTCAGGAAGTTCGGGAATAAATGCGATTAAACAGTTTTTCCCATTGGCGGCTTGTTCAATTTTAATTTCAGGTCTTACGGATATATTGAATAAGCTGGCACATTGAGTGGAAAGATCCAACTGCAATTTATCTGAATTGGCAATTCCCGTAACGAAATAAAAGGGGTCAAATTTGGATTCATCCCTTTCCACCCCAAGCAATAAATATCCGCCGCCCAGGCGTGGTTCATTACTGAAAGCACAAATGGTTTCCATAATTGAGCGGTCAATTTTGCTGCCTTTTTTCGCTTCAATATACGAACATTCATCTATTTCGTTTAATAGCTCAATGAGTTCTTCCGATGATTCCATAAGCTCAAATTATAAATCTTCTATCTTATATCCCAATACGATTGTATGATTCAAATCGCTCACATGGTTTTCTTTTAATAATTGAATGAGCATTTTAATGTTATGGGGGATTTTATCAATTGCAGTATCTGCGGAAATTGTAGGGAACGGACTAGTAACATGTATATTTCCAGAGCTTAAATATAGGATGTTTGCATCGTCGTGCTTTAATTTTTTGCCGATTTTATTTCTGCTGATGCTGCTTAATTGTGCGGCAGCAATAGTCAGTAATTCTAATGTTTTGGCTTTATTCCCTTTCTCTAAACTTTCCTGAAGCGGCAAAATGATTTGTTCAAAAGCATGTTCAAAATAAGTGGTGTCAAATGTTTTGGAATCATCAAGTTGAGCCAATGTCTGCGACATCCTTTGTTGTAAAAATGTATTTTCAGATTGCAGTTTTTGAATGTCCATTTGTAATTTGACAGGATCCAATGCCGCAATAGTTGTTTTTCCTTGTTTTTTTTCCCGCTTTCTTTTTAAACTTATGCCGATCCAAAATCCGATTGCCAAAGCAATGATATCGAAGAGAATGAAATACAACAAATTTGTTTTGTTGTCGTTTTTTGCGGTAATGTTTTCAGAAAAATTTTGATCTTGCAATAATGTGTCTGTCCCGCTTGCGGAGTCGTTGTCCCCATTCAGGGCAATCGTTTGCGTAGCGCCAATCAACAGTTTTTGGTCCGGAAAGCTATGTGCAACCGTCAATAATTTTTCAGTGGGCAATAGATTTTTGTTTTGAGGATATTTTTTATCAATTTCATTTTTGCTGATATTAAGTAAGGACAATATTTTTTCCTCTGTCTTTTTATCTGCTAAATGAACGAACTGGTTTTCTGTTTTTATTTTAAAAGTAAAAACATCGGTATTTTTTTGAATCCTTGCCGAATCCTGATTGATAATGACAACTGCGGCCGAACCTTTGTAATTAATTATATCCCAATGGTTTTCAGTTGGCTGAGCAAAAATGGAGCATATTCCTAAAATGAGAAAAAAGGAAAGTAAAGTGGTTCTTTTCATTATATAGTTTTTTATGCTTATGATGTCGATTTTGTATGTAAATGATTTGCTAATGGCCAAACGGCAGATTCCATTTACGATTAATTTTCAAAGTTAAGATTTTGTCTTTGAATTAATATGCTCGTTTTAAATGTGGGATGCTATTTTTATGGAAGGGTTTATACAGTAAATTCATTCCTTTTTTCTTTAACTTCTGTTTTTTTATTTTTCCTAACATCATCCCATGTAATAGCATATTTTTGCTTTTATAAATAATCCTGTTCAAGAAAAAATGAGCTTACCTTCCTTTGCCCTCAAACGGCCTGTTTTCGCAATAGTTGCCAATATTTTTATTTTAGTTTTTGGACTTATAGGATTTTACTTTTTGGGCATCAGGGATTACCCTTCTATTGATCCTCCCATTATCAATGTGCGTACTAGTTATGCAGGTGCCAACCCTGAAATTATTGAAAACCAGATTACGGAACCATTGGAAAAATCCATTAATGGAATTGCCGGTATCCGAAATATTTCGTCGGTTAGTAGCCAAGGGACAAGTAATATCACGGTTGAATTTGAATTAGGAGAGAATTTAGAAGCCGCTGCAAATGATGTGCGCGATAAAGTAGGTCAGGCATTGAGGCAATTGCCACAGGATGTGGATGCGCCGCCCGTTGTTTCGAAAGCGGATGCCAGTGCGCGACCTATCCTTTCTATGACGGTCCAAAGTAATACTTTAAATCAATTAGAAGTCAGTGATTATGCTGAAAATGTGTTGCAGGAGCGGTTACAGACAATTCCGGGTGTAAGTAGCATCCAGATCTGGGGTCAAAAAAGATATGCAATGCGACTATGGCTGGATCCGGCAAAAATGGCGGCATTTAGCGTAAGCTTTTCAGATATTGAAAATGCGTTGACAAAGCAAAATGTGGAATTGCCTTCAGGGAAAGTTTCGGGTGATCAAACGGAATTATCCGTTCGTACATTGGGCCGGCTTTCAACGCCTGAAGAATTTGAAAACCTGATTATTGCAAATGTCAAAGGTGTTGATGTTCATTACAGGGATATCGGGGAAGCTGTACTGGGTCCTGAAAATGAGGAAACGGTTTTAAAAGAAAAAGGTATCCCAATGGTGGCATTGGCAGTTATTCCTCAACCCGGATCCAATTATGTTGCTATTGCGGATGAATTTTACAAAAGATATGACAAAATTAAAAAAGAAGTGCCAAGCGATATTTCATTAAATATTGCAATGGATAATACGCTTACGATCAAGAATTCCATTAGTGAAGTAGAAGAAACCATTTTCATTTCCATCGGCTTGGTTATTTTGGTCATTTACTTATTCTTTAGGGACATCGTTATTTCCCTCCGTCCCTTATTGGATATTCCCGTATGCTTGATCGGAGCCTTTTTTATCATGTATATCATGGGTTTTACCATTAATATCCTGACTTTATTAGGGATTGTATTGGCAACCGGATTGGTCGTCGATGATGGTATCATCGTCACGGAAAACATTTATAAGCGCTTAGAAAAAGGCATGGAAAAACATAAAGCTGCAAGAGAAGGTAGCGAGGAAATCTATTTTGCGGTATTGGCAACTTCCATTACCTTGGCGATTATATTTTTACCCATTGTTTTCATGCAAGGCTTTACAGGAAGGCTTTTCCGGGAATTTGGGATTGTTGTGGCTGGTGCGGTATTGATTTCTTGTTTTGTGTCCCTGACCCTGACGCCAATTCTGAATGTTTATCTCGTTCGGAAAAATACGGAAAAGAAGTCTAAATTCTATGTCAAGACAGAACCATTTTTTGAAGGTATGGAAAATGGTTATAAAAAAATGCTGACCTGGACAATGAAACATCGGTGGATTGCGATTGCCGGAATTGTTTTTTGTTTTGTTGCTATTTTTATTTTCGGAGGAGCGTTAAAAAGTGAATTGGCGCCCTTGGAAGATCGTTCCCGTTTTCGGATTTCACTTACGGCACCGGAAGGGACTTCTTATGACATGATGGATAATTATACAGATGAAATTGGAAAGTTTTTAATGGATTCCGTTCCCGAAGCCCAAACGGTTTTAACCGTTACTGCGCCTGGTTATTCAGGAGCTGGTGCAGTCAATTCTGCCAATGGAAATGTCAGGCTTTCTGAACCCGGAGCGCGCTCGCGTACACAAGACGAAATTGTGCAAATGGTCAACAATAACTTTAAAAAATACAATTTCGGAAAGGCCTTTGCCATTCAGGAACAAACGATTTCCGTGGGTGGCGGCGGCGGCGGTTTCCCAATTTCTTTTGTATTGCAAAATAATAATTTTGAAAAATTGGTAAAGGTTTTACCCCAGTTTTTGGACGAAGCCAATAAAAATCCCGCTTTTCAAAGTGTGGATGTGGATCTAAAAGTGAATAAACCGGAATTGAGGATTACGATCGACAGAGCCAAAGCATCACAATTGGGAATTTCCGTGGATGAAATTTCACATGCCTTACAATTGGCTTTAAGTAATGGCCGATTGGGTTATTTCACTAAAAATGGCAAACAATATCAGGTGATTGGTCAGGTGAAAAGGAATAATCGTGAAGAGCCCATGAACTTGAAATATTATAATGTGCGCACGGCCTCAGGTGAAATGGTTTCAATGGATAATGTTATCCATATACAAGAGGATTTAAGCCCATCTCAAATTTATCATTATAACAGGTATAAATCCGCAACTATTTCTGCCAATCCCGCTCCTGGTGTAACATTGGGCGAAGGTATAGATGCAATGACCCAGATTTACAGCAAATTGCAAAAAGAAAAAGTAATCGATGATTCTTTTTCTTCCGGACTTTCCGGGGCCTCCAGGGATTTTGCCGAGAGTTCATCTAATACGATGTTCGCATTTGTACTGGCAATTGTATTGATTTTTTTGGTGTTAGCCGCACAGTTTGAAAGTTTTGTAGATCCTTTGATTATTATGTTTACCGTTCCTCTGGCAATTGCGGGGGCGGTAATTTCACTGGCACTTTTTGGACAAACGCTGAATATATTTTCGGAAATCGGAATGATTATGTTGATTGGGTTGGTTACTAAGAATGGTATTTTAATTGTTGAATATGCTAATAGTATAAGAGAAGCGGGCGCTACAAAATTAGAGGCCGCTATTCAAGCTTCCAAGCTTCGTTTGCGTCCAATATTGATGACCACTTTAGCAATGATCGGTGGTGCATCGCCTTTGGCATTTTCATTAGGTGCGGCAAGCACAAGTAGGGTTCCCTTAGGTATTGTGATTATTGGTGGTTTGTTGTTTTCATTGGTGTTGTCTTTATTTGTAATTCCAATCATGTACACTTTCATTTCTCGGAAAAAAGTAAAGGAAGTTACCGCTATTGAGAAATTAAGTGAATAGGAAAACCAAAACCGTTTGGCATCGTACGCAATAAAATAAAGCAACCTAAAATATTATTTGAAATTTCATGAAAAAAGTCATTGTCAGTTTTTTATTTTTATTTTTTCAGTTTTCTGCAAATTATTCCTCTGCCCAGGATACTTTATCTGGCGTTATTTCCTTGAATCACGCCATTCAACTGGCATTGGGAAATAACTTTGATATTCAAATCTCAAAAGTGGAACTAGAGCAAGATAAAGCCAATAATACCATTGGAAATGCAGGGATGTTACCAAGCATAAATGCAATTGGTGGTGTGCAAGGAAATTTGAGCAATTCCAAAGAGATTTTGGAAAATGGTGCTAAAATAGTGAATCCCAAAGCCACTTCTTCAGTTTTAAATGGTGCCGTACAATTGAATTGGACTTTATTTGATGGCTTTAGCATGTTCATCAACAAAAGAAGATTGAACGAAATTGAAAATTCCGGAAATATTGCTTTACGCCAGCAGATTCAAAGCACAGTAGCGTCTGTAATCAGCACTTATGCCAATGTTGTCCGTCAAAAACAACAATTGGTTGCAATTGATACAGCATTGTCTTTAGCGCAAGTGCGCATGGAAATCGCTGAAAAGAAATTTGAAATTGGGACAACGGACAAAACGGATTTTTTGCAGGCTAAAGTGGATTATAATGCAAGTAGTTCGCAACTTTTATTACAACAAGCGACTTTGAGGGAAGCAAAAGACAGTTTGATGATTTTGATCAATGAAAATCAATTTGCTGATTTCGATGTGGAGGATAGTCTTGTGCTCAATAAAAACCTGGAATTTAAGGACAAAGAGCTTTGGTTGGATGATAACCTTTCCATGCAATTAGCAAGGCAGGATAAATTGATTTCCACATATGATTTAAAATTGGTGAAAGCTGCACAATTGCCCACTTTGGGCTTGTCAGCAGCATATAATTATAATAGGGCAGAAAATGATTTCAATACAATTCCATATAACCGTTCTTTTGGTCCACAGGCTGGTTTAAACCTGAACATCCCAATTTTTAACGGATTTAATTTACAAAGGGAAAAGAAAATTGCGCAGCAAGAAGTATTCCGTAAAGAGCTCATTACAGATAGGCTGGCGTTGAATTTGTCCGGAAATTACAGGACGGTTTGGCGATCTTATCAGAATGCTTTGCAAACCTTGGATTTAGAACAAGAGAACATCAAGTATGCGCAGGAAAATTTAATGATACAGCAGGCTCGGTTCAGAGTTGGATTGGCAAATACATTGGAGCTAAGGCAAGCCGAAAATTCTTATGTAGCCGGACTTTCAAGATTAGTAGATGCCGCTTATTTGGTGAAGGTTTCTGAAACTAAAATATTGGAATTGGAGCAAAGGTTAGTTCAGTGAATAAAATACTAGGAATGTATTTTCAACTGTTAATATAAGACTTCAAATATAAGGTAAATTAGCGTTGATTCTTTAGGCATTATTCCTTCTAATGCTTATTGATAATGGGAAATCGCCGAAAAATCTGTTGTTTACTGGTTAATAAAATTATGGAGCATTAATTTAGTGTCGAATCAATAATACTTTGTATTTTTGCGTCGCTTTTGTTTTTATGAATTAGTTTCTCATATTGAAATTATTTCACCAATAAACAAACAGATGAAGGCAAAAATGATTTTCTCCCCACTTATTGAAAAACTTAATGTATGAGAATTGTAAAATAGAAATTAACATTTGAAAAATGGATGAAAATCTGAATAAAGAAATCCCATCGGTAAGATTGAGGGCATTTCGGGCAATTGATGATCCTGAAGCTTGCTTGAAATTCTTAAAGGGGCATGAGCAAGTATTGAGTAGCATTGGTGTTCAAAAAGTTACTTCTGCAAAAACGGAGTGGATGCATAATCCTGCGGTTTTTGTATTTATTGTTGAATCTCTTGACAGATCAAGGGTTTATGGTGGGATTCGTTTGCATGTAGCGGGGGGAACAGAGCCTTTACCTATTGAAGAGGCGACAGGGAAATTGGATAATGGTATTTTCTCTTTGGTAAAAGAATATGCCAGATACGGAACTGGAGAGGGTTGCGGTCTTTGGAATTCACGGGAAATAGCTGGATATGGCATTGGAAGTATTTTTCTATCCCGGGCAGGTGTCGCCATTTCTAAAATTGTAGGAATTAAGTCTTTATTTGCATTATGTGCACCTTATACAGTGAAATTAGCTGAAGGATTAGGATATAGGATAGATAAGAGATTAGGGAAAGATGGGACTTTTTATTATCCTAAAATTGATTTATTAGCTACCGTTATGATCTTAGAGGATTTGAATGATGACAGTACTGCAACTGAAGAAAATATGATTGCAATGAAAGCTTTAAGAGAGAACGGGAAAGTTGTAAGAATAGAGGAATTGCGCCATAAGAAAATTGAGATACATTATGAGGTCGATATCCCCAATTTAGAAAATTGGGATTTGCAGGCAACCATCCAAAATGCATTATTAAAAAAACCTACTGATCATTTTGATGAACAGGATATAAATTTATTGAACCCTTAATTATTCTAACATTCTAAAATATGGATAGTCAAAAACATTATTCCGCTAGTTATCTTCAAGAAACAGCTAAGGCAATGCGAAGTTTGAAAGAACGATCTTATCAAACATTTCTTCAAGTTGAAAACGGTACTATAATTGATTTAGGTTGCGGCACAGGGATGGATGCCATCATGATGGCCAAATTGTCTGGAAATGAACGGCGATTTATTGGTATTGACCATGATGTACAAATGATTGAGAAAGCAAACGATGCAATTGGGGATCTTAAAAATATATCATTTCTTTTACAAGATGTAGTACCCTTGCCTTATGAGAATGAAAGCATTAGCGGCGTTAGGGCAGAGCGTCTTTTCCAACATTTAATAACTCCAGAGAAGGTATATGATGAAATATATCGCGTATTAAAAAGAGATGCACCATTTGTTGTGGTAGAAACGGACTGGAGCAGTATTTCTTTTTATAATGGCGAAGCCGAAACGGGGGAGATTATTCGAAATTATTTATCACAAGCGAAGGTAAATAATGGCGCGGCAGCCAAATACTTAACAACAAGTCTTCAAAATCATCATTTTAAAGATATTAAAGTTGAGCTTTTTCCCCTTGTGTCTTATTCTTTTGAAGATGCTTGTCTTTACTTATGGATTGACAAGATAATAGCAGAAATGAAGGAAAAAAACTTACTGAGCATTGATCAACATGATAAGTTCCTATCTGCGCTTCAGACAGCAGATAAAGCTGGTTATTTCACTTGTTCTATTAATATCATAATATCTCAAGGCGTCAAATAACCCTTATAATGTATCGCTTTTTTCTAACGCTTTTAATTTTGTGTTCCTTCTTTTCTCCACGAAGTCATGGGGCTATTATATTCAAGGATTCCATTAAAAGCATGAAGCTAAATGCTGGGATTTCAAAACTAACAAATGTAGATGAATTGAGTTTAAAGGAGGTACTTAATAGTAAATGCTTTAAACTGCTAAAAAAAGAAGAAATCAATCTTGGTATCCAGAAAAATAGTATTTGGATAAGATTCACTCTATTCAATCAAAGCCATCTTGATGATTTAATACTCAAAATTGCATACCCTTTGTTAAACGATGTTGAACTATTTATCCCTAAAGGTGCAGATAGCTTTAAATCTGTTCACTCAGGTCTTAAAATTCCATTTAGTAAAAAAGAAATTAAGATACCAAGCCCATCGTTCCATTTGGAAATCCTGCCCGGGGAAATAAAAACTTATTATATCCGAATTAAAAGTCCGGACCAAATTATTGTGCCCATTTCTATTGAAGACAGGTTTCAATTCGTGCGAGAATCTTCTAAGGATTTCATTATATCGTCCCTCTTTTTAGGGGCGATATTAATTATGGCGGTTTACCATCTCTTCCTGTTCTTTTTATTAAAAGATCGAAACTATCTTTATTTTGTAATTTATATTGTATTTTTTGAGATTACGCAAATTGGGATTGATGGTTTTACTTTCGAATTTGCATGGCCAGAAAGTCCTTTTCTCGCATCCACAAGTACACATATATTTGCATGTTTTGCAGGCGTGGCAGCATTATTGTTAGCACATAAGTTTCTCCAAATTAAAAGATTTGCCTATGCCACGCATAAAATATTCATCGTATTCATGGCTTTTTTTGCAATTGCATTCCTGCTGATAATATTCGGTTTTCGTCAAACAGGTTTTATTGTTATGCAGATAACAACTTCACTAAGTTGCATATTAGGGTTAGGGACTTCATATTATGTGATGAGACAGAAGTACCTGCCGGCAAGATTGTTTTTTTATTCATGGTTAATATTTCTGCTAGCATCGTTAGCTTTTATCTTGAAAGATTATAATATACTGCCCTACAACTTCATTACAAGATATGCAGTTCAAATGGGGGCGTTCATTGAAATATCTTTATTATCTTTTGGACTGGCGTATAGGATTAATATTTTTAAAAATGAAAGAGATGCTTCAAGGCTCCTTGCTCTGGAAGAAGCACAAAGAAATGAGCGGATCATTAAGGGGCAAAATATTATCCTTGAACAAAAGGTCAATGAAAGAACACTGGAATTGCAAGATTCAAATGAATATTTGGAAAATTCATTAGAAAACTTGAAGCAAACCCAAGCGCAATTAGTTTCTGCAGAAAAAATGTCTTCATTAGGTCAATTAACAGCAGGCATTGCTCATGAAATCAATAACCCGATCAACTTTGTTGCCTCAAATATAAGTCCTTTAGAGCGCGACATCGATGTGCTCATCCAGACCATTCATAAGATAGAAGAAATCAGTGGACAGGAAATGACACAGGAATCAAAAAAAGAAAATATCGAACAATTAAAAGAAGAATATGATATTAATTACACCATTGAAGAAATCAACTACCTATTAAAGGGAATTAAAGACGGAGCTCATCGGACTGCAACCATTGTAAAAAGCTTAAGGACATTTTCTCGAATTGATCAAAGCGGCGTAAATTTTGTTGATATAAATGTGGGCTTAGAAGCGACAATTGTTATCGTAAAGCATGAATTATACAATATTTCATTGGAAAAGGACCTACGGCAGATTCCTAATATTAATTGCAATTCAGGGAAGTTGAATCAAGTGTTCCTGAATATTATCACGAATGCAATTTTTGCCATTAAGAAAAAATTCGATAATGAAGCCGGGGGTGTTTTAAAGATAAATTCTAAGGCAGATAGTGATTTTATTTATATTGCAGTAGAAGACAATGGAATTGGGATGAGCCAGGAAACTAAGGAAAAGATCTTTAATCCGTTTTTTACTACCAAAGATGTGGGGGAAGGGACTGGATTGGGAATGTCTATTTCATCAACTATAATCACCCAGCATAATGGTGAAATCATAATTAACAGTAAAGAAGGCGTGGGGACCGAACTTATAATCAAAATTCCAATTGCTTGATTGGAATTACATTAATATCCTGTGGATGTATGTTAGTACTTAATTAAAAATTTATCAATTCTTTTAGGCTGTAAAATTTGCATACCTTTAGATGGATGCTTACCTTTACTTGCTTGTAGAAGTTTATGTCTGCAATTATAACCAACACTAAAAATGTCAAATAAAAGCATCTCCATTCTTTATTTAGATGATGAGGAAAACAATCTTGTTTCTTTTAAGGCTACTTTTAGGGTAACTTATAAAGTGTTTACTGCAATCAGCGGTAAGGATGCTTTGTCTATTTTAGAAAAAAATTTAATCCATGTAATCATTACGGATCAACGAATGCCTGAAATGACAGGTGTAGAATTCCTGGAAAAGATAATTGAAAAAGGATTCATTGACCCGATTCGTATTTTATTGACCGGATATGCTGATATGGAAGCAGTTGTCGATGCGGTAAATAAAGGCAAGATATTTCATTATCTTACCAAACCTTGGAATGTAGAAGAGTTAACCCAGACAATTGAAAGGGCTTATGAAGTTTTTCTAGAAAAAGAGAAAATAAAGAATTTAAATAAGAAGTTGGAGCTTTCTAATGAACAGCTTGAATTTTTATTAAGACAAAAGCTGCTGTCTTAATAAGACTAAAAAATTCAATTTAAATCAAAGTGCAATAAATAACACTTCCATAATAACTCATTTTCTTTGCTTGGCTGAATCAATCTAAAATAGGGGTTTGATCAGAAACTGGAGTGCGTTTATTGTCTTGTTTCCCATATGCAGATGGACTATATCAAACGCAAGGAAAACAAATCAGAAGTTAAAAAGCTGTGCTTTGATTTTAAAATATAGCTCTATACAATACAGTCTTATCGATTTCTAAATGACTACCGGCCGATATATTATAGAACACGAATTCAACGGAATGTTAAATTTTAAAGGTACAAAGAAGGCACAAAATTCACAATGGCGTTGTGCCCTTTGTGGTTAAGAAAACAATTCTCTGATAAGCAAATTTAAGGGAAACCTATATTGTATGATTGATATAATATAGAGTTCTTAGTAAACCTCAATAATTCTATTATTTAAAAGATAGAACATTATATCAAACATTAAAAGCCTTCGTTATCCCCAAGTTGGTCAGTCAGTCCGACGATCCAATACAGGATCCTTTAATTTAGAAGTCAATTGTGTTAATAGGGAATATAATCTATCAATCTCCACTTCCATCCGGGTGATTGTTTGCTCATACATCCGCTTTTCAAAAGTGCTTAATGTTGGAGGAAAGTTGGATGGATTACTCACCTCATTTTTGCCGGATAAAATGATATTTTCATCATTGATCAATAATGAAGGGTTTACTTTATAAAACTGAGCAAGTCTTTCCACTCGATCTAAAGTAATCTTCGTTATTGCTTTTTCAATGAGACTATATGCGTTTTGGGAAATATCCAATTCATTAGCCACATAATCCTGGGTATAGTTATGTGTTTCCCTCAACATCTTTAGCTTTCTAGCACAAACCTCGGTTATACTCATAGTGTTTTAATCAATAAATGGAGTGAGACCAATATAGAAGGAAAATAAAATCTTCGGCTAAGTTACAGATTTATTTCTTTAAGAAAAAAAACCTAATTATAAATTAAGACGATAATTATCAATTTCTTATTTTTTTTATCAAAAATGTAGGGATTTTATCCATTAATCAGGGTATGCAAACGAGTTAAAATGTTCAAGTTTTTCTAATAAAGCATCAAATGCACAATATGAAGCTAGCCAAAAAAGATGTGTTTTTTGTGGGTGACGGAAATGTTGATTTTAATTTATTAAATCAGTATTCTTTGTCCAAATCAGAGGAATGTTCCTATAGTAATCAGTCAATAAAAGTGCATTCAGATTTCCAGGTACTTACTAAAAGTAATCAAAAAATCTCTTTAGTTCCAGGTGACAGCATATTTATGCCGATTAAGGTTTATGCTGCTCAAAATGCTGTTTCCAACAGTACGCATTTTGTGACCTTATCCCTTAAATCAGTAGATGGTGAAATAATCCCTGTTCAGAAACCCGGACAAGATACCTGTTTTTTAAAGATAGCCCAATTCAAATCAGTACGATTATTGATGCCGGAAAAGGAAATATTATTGCAAAATGGGAATGACTCCATAGCATTGCCCATTCATTTAGTGAATGACGGGAATACTACGGAGCAAATCAAGGTTATTGCACGGATGCCATCTATAATAAATGAAGGATTTAAGGAATTGGCAAAAGTTGAGTTGCCGCCTTTTTCAGACACTACGGTATATTATTTGATTAAGGGAAACAAAGCATTGATGAAAAAGAATGTAACTTATATCAATGTTAGCGGCCTTTATCAGGACGGGAATATTTTTGGGCTTGCTAGTTTCAATATAAAAACTGCAAAAAGCAAACGCTCCTTTTCAGCAGAACAAAGGCAACAAAGTGATGCTAAAACAGGCTATCCCGGCAGCATCAATTTCATGGGTAGTTATTTGTTCAGCCAAAATGAATATTATCAACTGAGTGTCAACAATGCGCTTTTTTTATCGGACGGCAGTAAATTGAATTATAATATCGATGCTACTTATTGGAGGAATGGGCATCAGCCACTTTTGATAAAAAACACTTTCTTAAATTATGAAAGTAATTATTTTGGGATGACTGTTGGGAATTTGAACAGGAATTTGGACCTCAGCATATCTGGTCGTGGCGTGGCATTTAACCTGAACGATTTGAAGAAAGCAAATGTACTGGAAGTTGGGTATGTACAAGGTGGTTATAACTTATTAGGTGATGGTTATTCCCAAAGTAATAACGGTACCTTATGGGGCAACTTTTCGGGTAGATATAAAAATATGGGGTTAAATGCATACCTCATTAACCAACAAGTCCCCTATACGCAATCAAATATTTCTTTATTAGGTGCTAATTTAAGTATTTCCGGAAGAAGGACGGATAGCAATATAAGCAGGCTTGACCTCCAATTTGGACTGGGGAATACTAGCGACCGTTCGGGGATAGACAAAAGTCGTCAAGGCTTTAGTATGGGCATGAATATCAAAAGAACTTTAGGAAATATGATTTCAGTAGCAATAATGTATATGGTAGCGCTTATTATCCTGGTCAAAGGCGGGGATATATATCATTTAATGAACGCATCAGCAAGTTCATAGGGGCAAAAGCAAAAGGAAATATCTGGCTTAGCTTTAATTATGACAATTCTGAACCCGGAAATTTGCCTGGCAATATGTATTCCCAATGGAAAATATCCAATACGTCAGTAATTATGGGTTTTTATGGCAAACTGTCCAAAAGTGTTTCACTTAGTTTGTCAGGTAAAGGTTATCGTGAACAAAACAACTATGCGGATTTAATTGGATTAACAGGGTCTTCTGCATCTTTAACAGGCACTTCATTAGCTCTTTCCAGTAGCATTGATAATTCCTTTTCGCCATTGCGGCTTTCTTTGAATTTAGAAGGAGGTCTTTATGAAACTTCTTTTTATAAAAGTCAATATGATTTTCATTCCAAAGGCAATATTACCTTATATTATAAATGGATTTCTTTATCTGCAAATATACAACAAGGTTACTTTTCTGTGATTGACATGGTAAATGCAGAGCGGAATCAAAAACAAAATTATCAGTCCTACTATATAAGGCCCACTATAAATAAAAATTTCTTAAAGAATCGGCTAAATAGCTCCATAAGTATTGGGATAAATGGTAATAATATATATGGAAATGCCAGTATGTTTATGGCAAATTTATCTTACCAATTGACCAAAACAACCAAAACCTTTGGTAGCTTCAACCGGACTCAATTTAGCAATAATAGTTATCAGCTTAACGATATTTCCGTGGGTATTTCTCAGGAATTACCAGCACAAAGAATATTGAGCAGTATAAAAACAAAGATCTGACCGTATTCATTTATTATGACAATAACCAAAATGGAATTTATGATTTGGGTGATGAACCTGCCAAAGAGAAATTGATTTTGATTAACAACCAGCTATTAAATAGTAATCCAAAAGGAAAAGTTATTTACAGAAATTTGCCAGATGGAAATTATGATATTCAAATAAAAAACTCAGGAGCATGGTATGGAGACAGCAAAAGGATAGATTTAAAACAGGATACAACGGTCAATATTCCACTAATTCAAATTGGTAAAATAAATGGATCACTTTCATTCAGTTCCAACAAATTCAGTGTTAGTGCCAACTCAAGCCTTGGAGCAATAACGATTACGGCGATTAATAAAAATGGGAAAGCTTTTGAAACCAAAACAGACAGTAAAGGATTCTTTATTTTTTTCCTGCCGGAAGATACTTACACCTTATTAATAAAAAAAGATGACCTCAACCCGCAAACAGAATGCATGGATAATGAGCAAACGATAACGGTGGATAAAAATAAGCCAAAAGAAGTTTCCTTCCGGATACAGGCAAAGCAAATGATTATTGAAACTAAAAAGTTCTTTTCTTCCTCGCCACAGAAATAAGAACCTTCTTGCTCTTTTGATTATTAAAAGTTTAGAGTAATTGCTAAGAAGTAACCATCTTATTCTCCCATCGTCATGTCAATCGAAGCGGTATAAAATGTCAAAAGATGTAGAGTTTGAAACGCGAAATAGAGCCATCTCCTAAGGTATTTATAGTGCTTAGGTAAGGAGAAGATTTGCCGTCGGTGAAGAAAAGTTCTCCACTAGGCAGTCATTGAAGAAAAATCAATAATTACTTCGGCCGAAAGGGTGTTTTTATAAACAGCTGAGTGCTTTGATTTTTTAATTTCAAAATTAATCCCCAACCCCGGTCCATCTAAAAATCCAATAAACAATTCCCGCCAATGCACCACTTATCGGAATGGTCAAAATCCAGGCCCAAAGAAGATTAATAGTTACGCCCCATCTCACAGCTGAAAGTCTTTTTGTAGCACCAACACCGATAATTGAACCTGTAATCGTATGCGTTGTACTTACTGGGATTCTCAAAAATTCTGTAATAAATAAAGTCATGGCGCCGGCGGTTTCTGCTGCAACGCCTTCAAAGGGCGTAACTTTTGTAATGCGGGTACCCATTGTCTTTACGATTTTCCAACCGCCACTCATCGTACCTATGGCAATTGCAGAATAACAAGTTAAGGGAATCCACCATTCCATGTGGTCCAGATGATATTCCAGCGGGTCATAAGCAACTAAGGCTGCCATTATGATGCCCATTACTTTTTGTGCGTCATTGCCGCCATGACCGATGCTGAATGCTGCAGAAGACACCAGTTGCATCCGCTTGAACCAGCGTTCTGATTGTGCATAATTCAGGCTGCTCAGGAAAAGCGAAAATACGCTCATTACGAATACGATAAATGACATTAGTATCCATTTGAAATTTTGACTGTCAAAAATTACCTTTAATGTATAGGATTCATAATGCGTTTTTAAGTTTGCCGGATTGGTTTCCAAAACTTCATATAGAAATACAAAAACAGCGATAATCAACAAGGAAGAAACGATTTTGGGAGCAATTGTTTTTCGAAACGAATTGAGGAACCATAAAGATATGACAAATGCCATACCCATACCAATCAATGGCGCCAAAATGATAAAGCCGGCAATTTTTAAAATTGGCTCAGGGTCGATGGCATAAATACCGGCATGCGCAACTGCCGCACCCGCAAAACCGCCAATCAAAGTATGGGAAGAGCTTGAAGGAATCCCAAACCACCAAGTAACTAAATTCCAAAAGATAGCCGCAATTATTCCTGCTAAAATAACAGGAAGGGTAATATATGGAATCCCGGAAGAATTGGTTCCCTCTTTTACCGTTTTGGCAATTGTGTTGGCAACCCCATGGTCTTTAAAGATAAAAAATGCTACAAAATTGAACATTGCCGCCCACATTACTGCTTGAAAAGGGGTGAGTACTTTAGTGGAAACCACCGTCGCAATTGCATTTGCGGCATCATGGAATCCATTTATATAATCAAAGACAATAGCAAGGACAATTATTATAATGAGTAAGGTCATATCAAGCAATTAAGGGGGAAACCGAGCAGAAAGGTTTAAGAATATTTAATGATGATGGATTCTATTACATTAGCCGCATCTTCACATTTATCTGTAATGATTTCCATATCCTGATAAGTATCTTTAAGCTTGATCACTTCAATTGGATCCACGCAATCAGAGAACAAACGAATCAAGGCCAAATCCAATAAATCGTCCGCCTGGTTTTCTAAACTGTTGATGGCTACACATGCTTCCGTTATATTAATCAACTTTTTCATGTTCCTTAATTCCCGAACAGCTTTCCCCAATGAAATCGTGGCTTTTTGTACGATGACTGCCATTTTTTTCATGTAATCATCCATTTCCCTGATGCCATAATTGATGATTTTTTTTGAAGAAGCATACATGTAATCCGCAACATCATCTAATGCCATTGCCAATTGATGGATATCTTCACGATCAAATGGCGTGATGAAATTCTGACCTAATTCAATGAATATTTGATGGGTAATATCATCATTCTTATGCTCGCCATCTTCTAGTTTTCGCAGTAATACCAATCTCTTAGTGGCTTCTGGTTCTTCAATTGCTTCTTTAAAAGTTTCGCCCATATTTTCTAAATTGACGGCTACTTGCTCAAATAAGGTATAGAAAACACGATCTTTTGGTAAAAATAATTTGATGACGGCGTTGAATCCCATTATAGTTATTTTGAATTAAGCTGCAAAATTACCTTTTTGTTACCCCAATAGGGAATGTTTCGCAAAATTAATAATTTGGTAATATTGAAATTAATGTCAATTATAATGTTGTGTTCAATTTGATGTTTTATCCGCAACATTAATTTTATTTTCTAAAAGCTTGCAATAAATCCGTAAAACGCACAAATATTACTTACTTTTATTTTCAAAAAAAAGAAAAATGAATTTAATTTATTGCTACGACGCCTATTGTGGTTGGTGTTATGGATTTAGTCCGGTATTAAAAAAAATTGCTGAAACTTATAAGGATGAATTTTTTATAGAGGTTTTGAGTGGAGGGATGATACTCCCTGAAATGCCACAGCCGATTGGTCAAATTTCCGCCGTTATTCAAAATAGTTATAAAAGAGTGGAAGAATATACCGGAATAAAATTCGGCGAAGATTTTCTTTGGCATGTTTTTCATCCAGAGGAGAGTGATTGGTTCCCCAATTCCCTCAAACCTGCAATTGCATTGTCGGTAATCAAAGATTATGCTCCTGAAATGCAATTGTCTTTTGCTGCTGATATTCAATATGCACTTAATTTTGAAGGACGTGACCTTACGGATGACGAAGCTTACAGGCATTTATTGCTCAAATATGGGATTTCCGCAGATCAATTTTATCATGATTTGCATAGTGCAGTTTTTTTGGAAAAAGCACAATATGATTTTGCCTTGGTCAAACAATTGAAAGTAACCAGCTATCCAGCCTTACTATTGCAGGAATCGCCGACTAAATTCCATTTGATGGCAAAAGGATTTACTGATTTTGAAACACTAAAAACACGGATAGACAATGCTTTGAAGATGATAAAAGAAGGATAAACGGGAAAACCGATAGCCTATTTATTCCATTTATTGAGTTGGTTTACGACTGCTCTCAAATCCTTTGGCAGTGGAGCTTCTATATTGATTTCCATGCCTTTTTCGTCTTTGAAGATTAATTGTGTTGCATGTAATGCCAATCGGTTTAATAATGGTTTTTCTTCATCGTCCTTTTCTGAAAGATTAAATCTTTTTTTGAAGGAAGATAATAATAGGACATCCCCTGATCCATAAAAAGAGTCGCAAACTACGGGATGGCCGATAAAAGCAGAGTGTACCCTGATTTGGTGCGTCCTGCCCGTATATAACTGCAACTTTAACAAGGAATAGCTTTTCCAGGTTTCCAGAGTTCTATAATCCGTATGTGCTGGCTTCCCTTTTTTCTGAACGGACATCCTGCCTTTTTGGGAAGGGTTTTCTCCAATCGGATTCCTGATGGATCCTGTTTCCTGAAGGGGTTTTCCATGTACGAGTGCCAAATAAAATTTTGCCACCTGGCGGTTTTGAAACAATTGAGATAGATGCCGGTGCGCATTTTCGTTTTTGGCAAAACAAATAATCCCGCTGGTTTCTTTATCCAGACGATGCACCATCCAAAGCTTCCCGTAAGTTTTGTTGGCTTCGTTGAAGATATTGGGCAATAAAAGATTGAATCGGTCGGGCACACTTAAAAGTCCCGCAGGTTTATTAAAAGCGACGAAATCTTCGTTTTCAAATACTATTTCAAATTTCATTTTTGGTGTATTGAGTTAGGCATTCTTGTTCTTTTTGGCGCATCGTCAAAGCGTCTTCTTCTGATTTGTCTTTAAATCCGCATAAGTGCATGATACCATGAAAAATAACACGATGCAATTCTTCCTGATAAGTTATGTTGAACTTTTCCGCATTTTCCTGCACCCTTTCCACGCTGATGTAAATTTCGGATATCAATTCTTTTTCATTTTCAGAAAGGTCGAATGTGATGATATCCGTTAAGGTATCGTGATCCAGGAATGCAATATTTTTTTCAAGCAAATAAGCGTCATCACAGAAGACATAAGTGATGTTCACTTTTTTTACGGGTAAATATTCAAATGCTTTTTGTTGGATGAAAGCGGATAGCTTCCGTTTGTCTTTTAATTTTGATTTTACGCCTTCTTCGTAATAATTGACTGCCATCTTCTAATTTTTAGCTTCGTTTTTCAGGATTAAATAACCACGGTAAATCCGGAATAAGCCATATAATACCATTAGCGTGGCAGCTAAATAAGAAAAGGTTTTTCCTATATGGATTTGTTCTATCCTTTCCATATACACGACCCAATAGGCTACAAAAAAATAAAAAAGACCCATTACCATACCGGTAATTGCCCTCACTTTGTGGATTGATTTTTTGGGCGAACGGTTGTTTGGTGGATTTATCATAGTTTTATTCCTTTTATAAATAAAAAATAATAAAGGTTGCCCTGAACCAAAGAAATTGGATTGCTAAGGACAACCTTTATTGAAAAGCAAATTTTAAAAATTAACCAATCGCCAAACGGCGGAAAGTAATAACTTTCAAACCGTTTTCTGCTTTGTTGAGATATTCACCAACAGAGATGCCATTGTCTTTTACGAAAGGTTGGGAAATCAAGGTGTTTTCCTTGAAGAATTTATTTAATTTTCCGGCAGCAATTTTTTCCGCCATGTCAGCAGGCTTCCCTTCTGCAATGATTTGATCTTTTGCAATCGCTTTTTCCCTTTCAATGACTTCCGGGGCGATGCTCGTTTCGTCAAGCCCTAATGGGTTCATCGCAGCAATTTGCATGGCAACATCCTTACCTGCATTAACCACAGCTTCATTTTCTTTTTTATTCAAACCTACTAAAACAGAAATACGGTAATTGCCGTGGATATAAGGTACCACACATTCTGCACTCACTTGCTCAAAACCAACGATGTCAATTTTTTCGCCAATTTTAGCAACCATTTCCAATATTTTGTCACCTATGGTTGCGCCAGCCATGGGCAATGCTTTTAATGCATCGATATCGTTAGGCATATTTTCCATTGCAAGGGTTGCAATGTCGTTTGCGAAATCAACAAATTCCTGGTTTTTACCAACAAAATCCGTTTCGGCAGAAAGTTGGATAATGATGCCATAATTTCCTTCAGCATTTGCTTTTGCAATGGTCACACCTTCTTTAGCCTCACGGTCGCTGCGGTTAGCTGCAACTTTTTGACCTTTTTTACGCAAATAATCAATCGCTTTTTCAAAATCACCACCGCTTTCTATCAAAGCTTTGCGGCAATCCATCATTCCTGCACCAGTTGTTTGGCGCAATTTGTTTACATCAGCAGCGGATATGGTAACGCTCATTTTTTTTAATTTTATTGTTGTGATTAATATTTAAATTGAAAATCCGATTTAGGGATTTTAAAAACGAGTGCAAAGTTAAGATTAATCGTAATAATAATCAAATTTGCTCGCCGGACTCAAAATTTACAACTAATTGATTCTTTTTTACACATTTATTTCGAACCATCTTCGCCACTTAGCGTTATTAATCTGAAAACCGGCTAAAACCGGATTATTAATTTTAAAATTCAATAATTATGAATACACAAGAAATGAAAGGCAAATGGAATGAAATAAAAGGTAAATTAAAACAAAAGTATGCCGACCTTACCGATGACGATTTGATGTTGGTAGAAGGAAAAGAAGACGAAGTTTACGGAAAGATTCAGCAAAGGATTGGTAAAAGCAAAGAAGAGATTCAAAGTGAAATCAATGATTTGTAATTTATAGTTTAGGTTAAAATCGGAAACTGAAGCCCTTGTATTTATTTACAGGGGTTTCGGTGTTTTTAAAGGCTTTTTATTTTAAATTCATTATTTTTGACTTCTATTACTTTAAATATGACACAAGACGCACTGAGAGTTGTATTGATTGAAGACGATAAAGTCATTCGGGAATCATATGCCTTTTTAATAAATGAAACTTCAGGATTCAATGTTATAAACGCTTATTCCTCTGCGGAGCAAGCTTTGAAGACAATTAAAGGAGATGACCCTCATATCGTATTGTTGGATGTGGAATTGCCGGGCATGAATGGCCTTGAGGCTATTGCCAAAATAAAAGCCTTAGTTCAGGATGTCTATATTTTAATGTTGACTGTTTATGATCACCAGCAGACTGTCTTTGAAGCACTAAGCAAAGGTGCTTCGGGTTACCTCACAAAAGATACTTCGCCTGCTAAAATAATTGAAGCAATGAACGAGGTTGTGCTGGGTGGAGGACCAATGAGTGCAAATATCGCGCGGATGGTAGTCAATTCGTTTCAGAAAAGTCCCACTTCGCCATTGACGAAAAGGGAAACCGAAATTTTAGAACAGATAGCCGATGGAAAAACCCGCAGCAGGATTGCATCTGAATTATTCATTGATTTAGAAACTGTCAAATCACATTTAAAAAATATTTATGCTAAATTAGATGTACATTCCCGTGCCGATGCTATTAAAACGGCAAAGCAAAACAGGTATATTTGATTTGGTGCGTATGAAATTGCCCTTTCATAATTGTGAAACGAAATTGCAGGTGCATATTCCATTATGCTCCGGCCGAAACGATGATTTTGCCGATTTTGATATTTTTTATTGCTTTCACCGCGTTTTAACGGGTTCGGAAATTTCAAATAATTATACCTGTAGAAGGGATCAGAGTATTTATTCAAACGCTTTTGTTTCTTCCAGAGACGGCACCATACCTCCATATTATTCGGAATGTTCTTAAACAGAATTCTTGCAAAAAAAAGTGAACGATTCGGCTTTTAGAATTAGGGGATATTTAAACCAGACTGCTTTCTATTTAGTTAAACTAATATTTTTTTAATAAATGATGCCCTTAAAATAGCTTAAGTATGGCTATATTTGCCAAGCAAATTACTAATTGAGAAACTGATGATCTTACTTGTTGATGATAAATCTGAGAATTTAATTGCTTTAAAAAAAACATTAGAAAGCAGAGGTTTCTTCATAGATACAGCACTTTCCGGCGAAGACGCATTAAAGAAAATGTTGGAAACCGATTATCAGTTGATCATATTGGATGTGCAAATGCCCGGCATGGATGGTTTCGAAGTGGCTGAGGCCATCAGCGGCTACAGTAAAACCCGGGATATTCCCATTATTTTTTTATCTGCTGTAAATATCAACAAAGAGTTCATCACCAAGGGGTATGCGTCCGGTGGCAGAGATTACCTGATTAAGCCTTTTGATACAGATATCCTGGTGTTGAAGATTAAAGCTTTTATCCGGCTTCATGAACAAACTTTGGAACTCAACCGCATACAGGAATCTTTATTAGCTGAAATAGAACGACGTAAGCAGGCCGAAAGCAAAAAGGATGAATTCATCAGTATTGCCAGCCATGAATTGAAAACCCCGCTTACTATTATGAAGAGTTACCTTCAACTGGCCGAATATTCACTTGAAAATGGACTTGATGACCAATTGAAAATATTTATCAACCGCTCTGGAAATCAGGTGGAAAAGCTGAATCATTTGGTCAGCGATCTTTTGGACACTACAAAAATAGAATCGGGCAGACTGAAGTTTAATTATAACTCCTTTAATTTCGAATCTTTCCTGGAAAATGCCATAGACAGCATCCGCTTGTCTCATCCCGAGAAGCAAATCATTAAAACAGGAATTGCGGATGTAGAAGTTTATGGCGATGAAACGCGCCTCGAACAAGTATTGCTGAATTATCTTACCAATGCCATTAAATACGCACCCGAAAGCAACGAAGTTTTTTTGATGGCTGAACTTTTATCAGACCAAAGGATTGAAGTAAAAGTAAAAGATTGCGGCGTCGGCATTCCCAAGGAAAAGCAGGGCCAGCTCTTTGAGAAATTTTACCGGGTGGAAGAAAATTCCAATCGTTTCCAGGGTTTAGGTATGGGTCTGTTTATATGTGCAGAAATAATCAGGCGCCATCAAGGTGAATTTGGTGTGGAAAGTGAAGCAGGCCAAGGTGCTACATTTTATTTCCGCATCCCGCTGCGTCAGCAATTGATTTAAATTGAAATATTTTTTAAAATAATGAAAACAAACTTAACCCGTAAACTACAGATTGGATTTGGATTGTCCTTACTGCTGCTGATCGGCAGCTCGCTGTTTTCCTATATATGCATCAGGAACTTGCTGCAAAGTGCGGATCTTGTGGACCAAAGCAATGAAGTAGTCTCCAATTTGGAGCAAGTGATGTCTATTATGAAGGATGCGGAAACGGGCCAGCGCGGCTACCTGCTCACCAATAAGGATGAATTTCTGGAGCCCTATCATGATTCGAGGAGCATGGCAATATCCCTTGTGGATAAATTACAGAATATGATTGGCAGCGACGCACAGCAGCAGGGAAATATTGCCCGTGTAAAAGATGTCATCCTCACCAGACTGGATGTATTGCAGCAATTGCTGGATAAAAAACGAGAAGGAAAGGTCGTGACGGTAGACGACCTCCGCGAGGGAAAAGTGGCGATGGATGAATTACGCGAGGCGGTTAATAAGGCGGAGCTGCAGGAAAAATGGTTGCTGGACGCCCGGACGGTTACCTTGAAAAAATTCAGTAATTACACACCATTGATTATAGCCTTTGCTGCACTTCTGGCTATTGCCGTTTCCGTATTTTCTTATTTGAAAGTATCAGGAGACATGGCAGAACGGGCCAGATTACAACAAGCCTTGGAGGAAAAAGATGAAGAAATGACCCGGCGCATCAATCTTATCCAACATGTAGCCGGTCAAATAGCTAAAGGGGATTATGCGGTAAGGATGGATGATTCCATTGAGGATGACCTTGGCAGCCTGGCGCTGGCAGTGAATGAAATGGCAGCTTCCCTGCAAGATTCCTTTAACCGTTTATCTGATAATGAATGGATGCAGACGGGTATGTCTGAACTGAACAATCATATGATCGGTGAAAAGAATGTTCCCCTGCTCGCCCAGGATATCCTTGAGTTTGTGGCAGGATATACAAATAGCCAGATTGGCGCACTTTATCTGCTTGATAATGATATACTCCGCTTGGAGAGTGGGTTTGCGTTAACCAGTCCAAAGAGTCAATTGTCACTGGGCGAAGGCATAGTTGGTCAGGCTGCCCTTAATAATCAGGTAATTTGGCTGAAGGAATTGGATGAAAAGGATGTGATCATCAACCATGCGACCGGCTCGGTCAAAACCAAGAATGTGATTGTCGTTCCTATTCACCATGAAAAGCAGGTAACAGGCATCATTGAATTGGCATCCGTTCATGCGTATCCTGAGCGGAAGCTGGATTTTGTCCGAAATGTTTCCGCTAATATCGGCATAGCCATCAATAGTGCACTGAACCACAGTCAGATGCAGGAATTGCTCGAAGAAACTCAAACGCAGTCGGAAGAGCTGCAGGTACAGCATAGTGAATTGGAAAACCTCAACACGGAACTGGAGGCACATACGCACAAGCTGCAGGCTTCTGAAGAAGAGCTGCGGGCACAACAGGAAGAATTGCAGCAAACGAATGTGGATCTCGAAGAGCGGAACCGGCTGATCAATATCCGCAATGAAGAAATAAAGCAGAAAGCAGAAGAGCTCGAACAAAGTACCCGGTATAAATCAGAATTCATGGCGAATATGTCACATGAGCTGCGTACTCCGCTGAATTCGATCCTGCTACTTTCGCGTTATCTTTCCGAAAATAGTGACCAAAACCTGAACACTGAACAAGTGGAATCAGCCGGAATCATCCTGAATTCAGGAAAGGGTTTATTGAACCTGATTGATGAACTGCTTGATTTGTCAAAGATAGAAGCCGGAAAAATGGAACTGGAATACCAGCAAATACGCCTTGAGGATATCATGAGCAGTATGCGCGCGCTTTTTACACTTGTTGCAAAAGAGAAAAAGCTGGAGCTGGTCATCCAAAATGAGCTTACTGACATAAACAGCATTGAAACGGACCGGATGCGGCTGGAGCAGATATTAAAGAACCTGCTCTCCAATGCGCTTAAGTTTACGGGACAAGGAGAAGTGCGCTTGCAGCTCCGCAAAAATACAGTCAATCCGGAATATATCAATTTTGCGGTAACAGACACCGGCATCGGGATTCCTAAAAATAAACAAGGGCTGATTTTCAATGCCTTCCAACAAGCAGATGGCTCAACTAAGCGCAAATTCGGAGGTACCGGCCTCGGTCTTTCTATCAGCAGGGAGCTGGCCAAGTTGCTCGGCGGGGAAATTAGCTTGTCGAGTGAACAAGGAAAGGGAAGCGAATTTATAGTAGCCATACCTATTAACAAGAAAGCGGTTTCGGTAAATGAGACTAAACCGGCCGGTTCTGTCACAGTGCAGGATATGGGACAAGTGCCTCCTGCCGAAATCCATGGCAGATACGTAGTTTCGGAAATCCCGCAGAATGTTCCTGATGACCGGGAAGACATGCAGAACGGTGACAAAATAGTACTGATAGTTGAGGATGACACGGTTTTTGCCACTGCATTATTGCGTTTCACCCGGAAGAGAGGTTATAAAGGTATTGTAGCTGTGCGCGGAGATCATGGTATTTCTTTAGCCCGCCAGTATAAACCTATTGCTATCCTGCTCGATATCCAATTGCCGGTGAAAGACGGATGGGAAGTAATGGATGAACTTAAAGCTGATCCGGCTACCCGTCATATTCCTGTACATATTATGTCTTCCCTCGAAGCAAAACGCGAAAGCCGCATGAAAGGTGCGGTTGATTTCATCAGTAAGCCGGTGGCTATAGAGCAGATGAAACAAATGTTCCAAAAGCTGGAAGATGCAATGAGCCGCAGTCCTAAAAAAGTGCTGATTGTTGAAGAGAATTTGAAACATGCCCAGGCTTTGGCTTTTTTTCTCGATACTTTCAAAGTGACCTCAGCTATTTCGAGCAGTGTGGACGGAAGTGTGGAGGCTTTGCAAAATAAAGAAGTGGATTGCGTAATCATGGATATGGGCATTCCTGGTAAAAACGCTTATGAAACTTTGGAAACCATCAAACTGAATCCGGGGCTGGAAGACTTGCCCATCATTGTTTTTACCGGAAAAAGCTTATCTGTAACCGAAGAGCGCCGTATCAGGAAATATGCAGACACCATCGTGGTTAAGACTGCACATTCTTATCAGCGTATTCTCGATGAAGTGGCCTTATTCCTGCACCTGATTGAAGAAAGCGACCAAAGCAATACTGGAAAAGGCGTCCGGCTTCCAGGAGTATTAAATGAAATACTGAAAGATAAAACCGTATTGATTGCAGATGATGATGCCCGGAATATTTTTTCAATCACTAAATACCTCGAAAAACAAGGTATGAAAGTCATCTCTGCTACAGATGGCAGGAAAGCTCTGGAGCAACTGGAACAGCATCCCGAAACGGCCATTGTTCTGATGGATATGATGATGCCGGATATGGATGGTTATGAAAGCACTGCAGCAATCCGACGGCACCCTCAATTTGGGAATTTACCCGTCATTGCAGTAACGGCAAAAGCCATGCTGGGCGACAGGGAGAAATGTATTGCCGCAGGAGCTTCTGATTATATTTCAAAACCGGTCGATATCGATCAGTTGATTTCATTATTAAGGATATGGTTATTTTAATAAAGCGACTTAACAAGAAAAATTATGGATACTAAAGCTTCATCGGTACTGATCATTGATGATGACAGCAGGAATATTTTTGCGCTGAGTCTGATATTAAAGACAAGAGGCTATCTCTGCCTGACAGCAGCGGATGCTTACACAGGCATTCGATTATTGCAAGAAAATAACCATATCGGCATTATACTGCTGGATATGATGATGCCGGACATGGACGGTTATGAAGTTTTGGCATTATTGAAAAATGATAAAGCATCAGCACATCTTCCGGTCGTGGCCGTGACCGCCCAGGCCATGCCTGGTGACCGGGAAAAATGCATCGCTGCAGGAGCCGATGCCTATGTATCCAAACCAGTAGATGTGGATCTGGTAATCAGTCTTTTAAAGCAGTATTTATAAGTGAATATGGATAACGAGGTTAGCGACCAGCAAATAAATATATTATTGACGGATCTGCTCGATATATATGGGTATGACTTTACGAATTATACCAAACTTTCTTTAAAAAGAAGGATTAATCGGCTATATACCCTTGACCGCTTTCCCAGCTTTGCTGAATTCCGCTATCGTCTGAGAATGGATCAAGTTTATTTTAATCGTTTTATTGAACAACTTACGGTTAATGTAACCGAAATGTTCAGGGATCCTCATTTTTTCAGAGCGCTTAAACAGGAAGTGTTCCCCGTTCTGGCAACATATCCGTTCATCAGGATATGGCATGCCGGATGCTCCACAGGAGAAGAAGTTTATTCCATGGCGATATTACTAAAGGAAGCCAATCTCCTCCATAAGTCCTTATTGTATGCCACGGATATTAATGCAGGAGTGGTTAAAAAGGCCGCCGCAGGGATTATCCCCATGGCAAATATGCAGCAATATTCCAAAAACTACCAGGAGGCAGGAGGAGCAGAAGAATTCAGCAGCTATTACACTGCCGGTTATGATCATGTATTATTCAAAGAAGAACTCAGGAAACATGTTGTTTTTTCTACACACAACCTGGTGGCAGAAAGCTCATTCAATCAGTTTCAACTGGTCCTTTGCAGGAATGTACTGATATATTTTGAAAAAGAATTGCAGGTTAAAGTACTTGAATTGTTTCATGAAAGTCTCGACCATTTGGGTTATCTGGCTTTGGGAAGCAAGGAGACATTAAAACAAACACCTCATGTTTCGGGGTACAGACAGATTGGGAAAGAAAAAATTTGGCGGAAAATGCGCTGATGCATGTTGGATCAAACACCACTTTTATTTACGACGACTATCTGACTTCTCTGCGTAAATCAGTAGTATCTGCGGAAGATAATTCTCTTTCTTTGTTTCCCATTGATTTTCTATAACTTGTAATGCTTTTTTTTATTCAACTCTTTGGAATTGTCCGGAAATCCACTTTTGATTTATTATAATTCCGAAGGAATGAAATAATTATAGAAATTTGATCTCAATCTAGAAAATTCCTGAAAGGATGACATATTTCATCATTTCACGGGTTATCACGGTTGTAATAATTGATAAATAGAAAGATGGGCCATTTGTTTATCAAATTATTACCTCAACTATTGCTTATTTCTTTAGGGTTTTGATTTCAAATGCCCTAGATATCAGTGGTTTTGAAATTGAGCAAAATATAATTTTGTTGAATGGTCATACTTATATGAGCAAGCCCTAAATACACCAAGTCCTTGTGAACGTTGGGCATTCTTTACGGCTTTATGGTTTTTTAAATTTCAATATTATTAAGTAAATACACTAATTGACTTTTCGTGCTTAAAAGCCTGATTTTTAAAAAAATATGAGCAGATGTCGCGTATTGGAAAACAATATGATTCCGCTAATTGTATTATGGTAAAAGCAAACGGTATGATAGAGGAACAAGATTGGAAACAGCTGATAGAACGTCTTAATTTGATATTTAAGGAAGCGGAATTTAATCCCGATGTCCAAATCATCCGTGCCGCTATAGCTAACGAATCTTCATCTAGCATAGCTTTGGCAATGGAGGATATGGAGGCGAAACAGGCTGTTGTCATATTTGCAGCATTGGAAAAGAGTTTGGCAACAGAAGTTTTGGCAAAAATAGAGCCAGGGCTTGTCAAAGAAATATTATTGAAATTAGCACAGGATAAATTGTCCGATTTGGTAGAACCGCTATCTCCCCGCGAGGCTGCGGCAATTGTAGTTGAAGCACCGCGAAAATATGTCCGGAACTACCTCAAAGATGGTTTCGCAGATCCCTCGGCAGCTATGGATGTACAACAGCGGCTTAGCTATCCCAAAGGAACCGCCGGCAGACTGATGACTTCTGAATTTGTGAGGCTCCCGGCAGATATAACTGTAGAGGAAGCGCTCATACAAGTTAAAAGTACTAATCCTGAAGTCGATATCCCTTCCGTTTTATTTGTCACGGAGCAAGGTAAAGAAGTCAATACGCAGGCATTTCGACTATTAGGTGTTGTGTCAATCAGAGACTTAATCATGAGTGATCCCAAGCAGCGGGTGGCTGGAATTATGGCGACGGATGTCATATCTATTCCGGCAATTGCTCAGGAAGAGGATGCGGCGGCGCTGCTTTCAAAATATAAATTTATGGCATTGCCAGTTACGGACACTCATGGCTACCTTGTTGGGATAATTCCTGCAGATGATCTTATGAAGGTTGTGGTATCGCGATTGCACCACCTGTACATGCAATCAGTTGGTACGGATGCCAAAACAATGGAAAGCCTTTCACCCTTTCAGGCCGCTAAACTTCGGGTTCCCTGGCTTTTAGGAACAATGGTAATCGAACTGCTGGCTGGAATGGTCATTTCGCATTATGATGTAATCCTTACAAAGGTAATTCTACTCGCATCTTTTATGCCTGTTATATCAGCCATCTCCGGCAATGTCGGATTACAGTCTGCAGCAATTACCGTTAGGGCTCTTGACACGAAAGATACGCGGAAGAAGAATATGTGGACTTCGCTGGTAAAGGAAGGATCCACTTCATTGATTATGGCAGTCATGTGCGGTTTAGTTTTGGGGACGGTTGGTGCTGTCTGGTCTAAACATATTCCTTTCGGTATCGTAATTTGTGGTGCATTAATTTGTTCAACGATCACCGCCGGCCTGATGGGTACGATTATTCCCATATTTTCAAAACGCCTGGGTTTCGATCCTGCAACAACCGCGGGGCCATTTGAAACGGCTTTTCAGGATGTGGTAGGCTTTGCAGTGTTTTTAGGACTTGCAACGCAATTGCAACATTGGATTTCCTGATTTTATAAAAAGGCAAAATCCCATAAATTTAAATCTAGGAGAGGTCTTCGCCCAAGAGAATAACGATTTATTTTACCTGTGGATTTTTGAAAAAGCGACCCGAAAATTTGGGCACGTAAGATGTATTGTTGCCTTTTGAATTCGGTGCGGCGCTGTTCGCAGAAAGCCCTCCGGACGAGCTATTGGAAAACTATCTGAAAGGTCTGGTTTATCGCGAGGATATAAACTTCAAGCCCGGCTGGCAGTGGATTACCGTAATACCGATGCGTATTTCCGAACCGCTATGGGCGCATCCATTGCCAAAGGGGAGTGGACGGATGAAATGCAAAACCTGATGGATAGCGACCGACCGGTAAGTTGGGTGTTTGGTGCAGATGAAAGAATTATCAATGCAGATTTTCTACATAAGGTCCCGGCAGGCAGATGGAGGGAATCGACTGTTTTCCTGCCGGACGCAGGACATCTTGTCCATCTGGATCAGCCGGACGAATTTAACCGCCTGCTCATGGATTTCGCCATCGAAAACCTGGCTGGATAAGGGCTACTGCCGCTTATACGGCAGCCAGCCCTTGCGCAGGCCAATCCTCCCTGGCTACCCTTGCTCATAAAAAAATAGGATAAGGGAGTTTTATAAAAAGTTTGAAAGATACGCCAGGTATATTTAAAAATTCACTCACTGCATATCTAATCTGGTCAGTATTCACGGATGCCGTTTCAGCAGTTACGCATTTTTTGTTTTCTTATGGTTCGCCGGATTCTAGTTTGATATTTTTTACTGTTTATTAGCTCACTTTTTTTTCCTGGTATTCAGTGGAATAAATAGTGTTTTCACGGTTGATAATTTTTAAAATAAAAAGTCAATTCCTTTATTCGGTCTTCCGTCATTTTTTGGAGTGCGCGATATTTAAAATAAGTCAACATGCTTGCTCCTTTGAATTTTAGGTTGTAAACGGTTGCTTCCTTTTTCCGTAAGGCCAGGAATGCTTTTTGGGTTACCCTGAGCATTTGTTGCAACTCTTTGTCATGAGCGGCGTCTTTCAGTATTTTCAAATATATTTTATTCAGGGCGCGGGCTGCGGTCAGGTATTCCGTATAGGCGCTGCTGTTCAGCTCAGCCCACATTTTGGGCGAAAATGTGGCTTCCTGAAAAAGCGAATGTTATTAAAGTAACCAAGACTGTTCTCATTTTTTTATTAGCGTATATGTTTGTAATGCTTTTTGTTTCACTTCTTTTGTTTGCAAAGTCTGGAAAATATTTGCTGTTTATGACAAAGACCTCTTTAAGCATAAATTCAGCAGCAGTTATATTTTAGTCAATTTTAATGCTTGTACTTCTGAATTATCTTAATTATTTGTTTTCCTTATCCAATGTAAAGTTGAAATATTTTTATTAAAAAACCAATAGCTAAATTTAGCTATTGGAAAAATAGGTATATTTGTTTATGAAATTCAATGTTTATGCTTAAAATAAAATCTCTGCCTTTTTCTTTTGTCAATCATCTGCAAGAGATTCATTTCAAAAAGGATGAAATGGAACAGGTGGATCTGGAAGCATTGCTGAGCCAGCTTAAACAGATCAATAATCTGCCCTTCAGTCACCTGCCTGCTTTTTTCGTGATTGATTACACAAAACAGGATTACCTGCTCATGTCGGAAGGTTCTCGCCAGATTAGCAACTACAGGCCGGAAGCCTTTATAGAAAGCGGACTTGAAATGCTGTTGGATATATATCACAAAGATGACTTCCGGATATATAACGAACAGATTTTTTCCATCAATCATAAATTCCTTCAATCTGTTCCGCAGGCCGAGCACCGGAATTATGTTTTCACTTACACTTTTAGGATAAGGAATGGAAATGGTGGCATATCCCATATTTTCCAAAGAGGTAATTATATTACCAATTCTGCCGGACAACCAGTTTACAGTCTTGGAATGATACTGAACATTACCGGCCTTTATAATGACCATATCATGTTTCATTCCATAGAAAAAGAGGGCACCGGCCTGCTCGATAAGCAAGAGGTTATCCAGCAAAATTACTTTACCCTTATAAAGAAGATACTTTACTAACAAATAAAGAACGGAACATTGCTTTTTATGGCAGAAGGCTTAAGCATCAAGCAGATCGCCGTAAAAGTGAAGAGTGCGGAAAATACCATAGCCAATCACCGGAAAAACATGTTGCACAAGACAAATACCAAGAATATGGCGGAATTTATCGCTTTCGTTATACGGAATAGGATTATCTGATTACCTCATTCATTATTTCCAAAACTTTCTCTAGCTCTCAAGATGCAGATATGACCGATAAATTTCTATTTACGGCAGCTTACTTTATTAATGGTTTACTTTTCTTTTTTACATTTAATTAGATAGAAGGGATAATTCTCCCTAACCTCGGTAATCTCAAACAAGCCGGTTTTACCAAACTCTTCATGGATTGATGCGCTATCATAAAAGAACATCTTCACTCCCTCAAATAGCTCATAGCGATCCTTACTGACAAATTTGCCTTTACCGTAGGTCTCGGCTTCTTTCGAAATGGCCGTAAAAATCATATAGCCCTTTTCTGACAGTTGACTGTAGCAGTCACTTATGAGTTTTTCCCGCTCGCTCTTATCCAATAAATGAATAAGGGCATGGCAGAATATTCCATCATATTGACAGTTGTCAAATGGCATATCCACTACAGAGCCGTGATAAATGGTCATATTTGTGCCGTACCGTTTCCTCGCCATTTCAATAGCGGTTTTCGAGATCTCGATCCCTGTTACTGTTATTCCATTGTCCCGGAAAATTTGCGCATTCCTTCCATAACCCATTCCAGGAATAAGCATATTTTTTACTGATTTCCCGACAAGAAAATCCTTTGTCAATTCAGCTGAATGGGAAGGTTTAAATCCCCACATTTCTTTCTTTTCGATAAAGCTCTTTTCCCAAAACTCAGGCTCTTTAGTTTGATTTGTCATAATTTTTTAGCTATTATGCTTTGAAGGTTAACCCGTAACCAAATTGCTTTGCAACAGTTTGGTATTGCCGAAGTACAGGAAATCAATGAATAAAAGTTGATGTCAGGACTTCTTAAGCCATTCTATTTTTTATTTTGCTAAAATACAAAAAAACAAATAACCAAAGCTGCCTCTGACCGAAGTAATTGTTGTGGATTTTTTCAATAAAAGGGATGGAGACATTTTCTCCGAAGGTAAACCTCCTTCTTTTTATCTAAACGCTCCGAGTAATTAAGTGGATATATCTATTGCGCATTTCAAAATTCCGATTATTTTTTGGCGACAAGCCAATACCAATGTGAAGCTACAAATATAACTCGTCTTCCACTAAATTTTGATTTTATCAATTGAAAATGACTTCCAAAAATATTGGAAATGTATTCTGGATTTAATTTAATATTGCTGGGTGAGTTATCTAAAGCCCAAAGAAGATGTGTCCCACCTGGTTTTAATAATCTATAAACCTCTTCGATATATTTCTGCTGACCTGCTTCATCCAAGCAGTGAAAGCATCCAACATCAAGGGAAATGTCAAACTGTTCTGAAATGTTTTCCAAGTTAGTTACATCACCAACAAGAAAATTAGGCTTGTTTTTTTTGTCAGCTATTAGTTTATTAGCTTTCTCTATGGCAATTGTTGAAAAATCAACTCCCGTTGCTTTTATTCCGTTTTCTGCCATAAAATTTGAAAAACGCCCAAGTCCGCATCCTAACTCTAATGAGTTTGTGGGTTTATTAGTTGCAACAAGTTCTTTAAGTTCCTTAGGAATTCGGATGTCGCTCCACGCCCAGTGAGTTAATGAATTATATGCTTTGTCAAACTCTAAACTATTTGACGGTGGTCCAATTTTGCTGTTTGGTTTTGAAGCCATAATTTATATTTTAATTACGGTACAAAGTTAGATTTAGGGCATTGTTGAAAATTGTAAAAATCGGTCATTTTTATTTTTGGCCAATTCTTTAGGGGTAACTTTTGTTAATTTCTTTACTTCTTTGATGAAATGAGCTTGGTCTGAGAAGTCTTGTTCAGGATATAGAATCCCATTTTTTAAATGTTGAAAGGATGCCTTAAAGCGAAGAATGGTACAAAATGACTTTAAGGAAAGTCCGAAAGTCTGGTTAAAATATCGATTTATTTGTCGCTCTGGCCAAAATACTTTTTGGGCATATTCCTTTACCAATAATGATCCTTTGGTTTCATATACAAGCTTCAATAATTTTTGTTTTCGTTCATCAATTTCAGGTTGAATGTTTTCGTGGATTTTTTTAGAAATTTTAGTGCAAAAGCTGTCAAAGTTAGTCAAATCATTAGGTGAAATATCCCAAAATTTAGTTGGTAAATTTATTGAACTGTTCAAAATATCAGCGATACTTCTATGCAAGATGTATTCAATAGACAATAGTTTTAAACTAACGCCTATAAATGAACATTTAGGAGGGAAAAAAGCTGTTGTCGGCTGGGTTTCTAATCCGATGAGCGTACCGGCAAAATCTGCTGATTCAGTAGTAAAGAAGATGTCAATATTTCCGTCTGGAATAAGCACTATTTCTTTGTTAGTGATGGCATTATTCCTAATCATATAAAATCTTTCCACAAAGTCAGAAAGTTCAGGCTTTGGTAGCATGATTTGATATTCTAATTTTATGTCTTTTGACTCAAGTACTGGTTTACTACTCACTTGTAGGATTTTGTTTGGTTGCCATCAACGCGATAAATACGCAAGTTATATACAATACCACTTTCAAACACTTTAATCATCGTTTACATCTTGTAGAACAGCCTGCGGTTCCATTTTCATTAGAAAGGAAGAAATAGACAAAATTGGAAGAGTTATCTTAGAGTGGTATTTCCTCACTCGTATTCTATATTTATAAATTACCATGCTACTTGTTTGTCTCTCAAACAAGAATAAATCAAAATTCCGAATTGCCTTCATGAAAGAGAACTTAGTTATTTGCCGTCATTTTTATTCAGTAATTTCTTTTAGCACTTTACAGGGATTACCTACAGCAATAACATTGCCAGGAATATTTTTGGTTACAACACTTCCGGCTCCTATAATTGTGTTATCTCCAATGGTTATCCCAGGCATAACGGCTACATTTCCTCCCAACCAAATATTATTGCCTATGGTAATTGGTTTTGCGTATTCCAGTCCTTCATTTCTCTGTTTTGCATTTATAGGATGCCCTGCGGTGTAAAAACCACAATTAGGTCCAATAAATACATTATCGCCAAATTTCACTTCGACAGCATCTAAAATTACCAGATTGTGATTTGAATAAAAATTTTCTCCGATCTCGATATTATATCCATAATCACACCAAAAAGATGGTTCTATAAGAAAATTGTTTTTCGTCTTGTTGAATAGTTGCCTTATTAATTGATTTCTTTTTTCTGATTGCGAATATTTGATTTCATTATACTCTTGACATAAAATTTTGCAAGTGCTGCGTTCGTTTTTTAATTCTTCATCATAGTTTGCATTATATAATAATCCTTTTTTGCTTTTTTCCTTTTCTGTCATTCCTTTTTATTTAAAATAAATTTCAAGGTATCGTTTTTTGTAACATTCCGCCTAACAGTTACGGCTTGGCGCAGGCTGGGAAATAGAATTTCTTCTGATGACAAGTGCAATAAATGATCCAGCCGCTCCAATGGTTAGCTTACTTTAATCTGAACTCCGGATTATATATAAAACCGATTACATTAGCCCATGGGTCTTTAACGGTAGCTGTCATTAAGTCGCCGCCAACATTATATGGTTTTTCGTTTTCTGTTGCCCCTGCTTCTATAAAGTCATTATAGACGCTTTGAATGTCTTCTACGCCCCAGTAGGTTACTACACTTTCTATTTTGTTGGCCGCTGGTGTTTCTTCCGGTTGAAGTCCGAGTTCATAACCACCAATATTAAAACCTACATAAAATGGTTGGTCAAAATAGGGCTCTGTCTTGAAAACATTTGCATACCAATTTTTGGCATTTACAATGTCGCCAACTTTATAAATCGTAGTTCTTAATCCAAGGATTTTTGATTTTCCCATTTCTCTAATTTTTTTCAGTTACTAAATGATTCAGGCTTAATGTTTTTTTTCGATTTGTCCACTTCAACGCTTGTGGGTTCTCACTTTAAAATGACCAATAATACAAATACATACGCAAGTTTTATAGTGTTAATTATCCTTTGCAAACACTTCCAATCGTTTTCATTTGCCCATCTTCACACAAGGTACAAACAAAATCATAATTTCAAATGGCGCTCAATAAAAAGACAGAAAGCAAGGATGGATGATGCTTTTGTTGTCCTTCTACTAAAAAACAAGCCCTGACTTATCTGAAATCCCCGAAGAACATTCTTTGTTAATCAAACCACTTAAGTCTCTTGTTGCTGCTTCTTGATAAATCATTGAATGTTATTTTTTGAGTTTCCAAAATCTGCTTTTCCCATCTTCTATCCATTCCAATGCTTCATTCATTCTTTTTTGTCGGGTTTCGTCCGTTTTAGCATCGGAAATCCAAACAATGTACTCTTTACGGAAGGAATCGGATTTGCTGTAAAAATTTTCTTTCGCTTTGGGATTTGCATTTAGTGATGCTATCAAATAGTCCGGCACCTCTAATATTTTCGGCTTGTCAGATATTGTCTTGGCTTTTTTGATTCCCTGTTCATTAAGGGTCATCGACTCTTTAATCAGCGAAACCAAAATTTGCTTTGCTGGTAATTCAGAAACAGATTTTATTTTATCCATGTAGCCAAATTTTTTTCCTGATTGCACACTAGCCTGAATGGCTTTGTCCTTCATGAATTCTGCTTTGTATAAGCTGAAAGAGCAATGACTTTTGAAACCTCCCATCATACATAAATGGTCGCCTTTATACGAATAATGAGGTGTCCCCCATTTAATGTCTTCTTTTACATCCGGACAAGTCTCATGAATGATATTTCGCAAATGATCTAAAATTACTTTTGCAAAATCGGCTGACTTGGCTATGTAAGCATCTACTTCTTTATTCAATTCTGCCATGTGATGTAGTTTTTAGTTGTTTGTAATATTAATGGCCGATAATAATTCGTCTAACTTCTCTAGGGTTGAAATCATCCCTGCTTGCATACCCATATTTATTACTGCCTCCAAGTCGTTTAAGGAAGCATAGAAGACAATAGTTTCCACTAAGGAATGCTCCGCTTTATCGGTAAAAGTCACTTGCCATTTAGCTCTTGGCAGGTTTTTGTTTATTTCTCCTGCTTCGTTACTGAAGGCATCCAGAGTTTCATATGAGTCTATTGGTTTTATGTTGCTGTATTCAGTATAACCCCAATATTCGTTGCCTTCCGGGTCAATCATGGCATAATGCCAATGTCCTCCATTTCTGAAATCCATTGATTTTGTCTTGGTTGTAAGTGGTTTAGGTGCGAACCATTGGTCAAGTAGTTCGCTTTTTGTGTAGCAGTCCCATACTAATTGTCGGCTGGCATTAAACGCTCTTTTAATTGTGAGCGTGTTGTTTTCCCTGTCTACAAGGAAATCGAATTGTAAGTTGCTGTTCATTATTGTTGATTTTTAATTGTGGATAATAAATTGTCTAAATTGCTGAATCTGTCTTCCCAAATCTTTTTGAATTGTTCCAGCCATTTTTCTATTTCTTTCATTTTATCAATTTCAAGTGAGTAATAAATTTCCCTGCCTTGATGTTCTTGCTTTACTAATTCACATTCTGTCAGTATGCGCAGATGTTTAGAAACGGCTTGTCTTGTTGTATCGAAGTGTTCGGCAATGGCCGTAGGAGTCATCGCCTGTAAGGCAACTAAGACAATTATCGCCCGTCTTGTTGGGTCTGCAATGGCTTGAAAAATATCTCTTCTCATCTGTCTGTATTGGCTTTCGAAACTAATCGGTTGCAAATATATGCGCAACTTTTTGGTTTCGCAAGTTTTTCAATCCTTTTTTTGAAATTGTTGAAAAGACTGGATATATTCCCCTTCATTCATCATCTTACTTCTTAATCCACCTTCACTTTTTAATTTCGAAACAATCTTCAAATTTTTTTATTTCCCAACCTGCTCTTTATATCAGTTCAAAATTGAGTTTAAGATATCAGCACTTTTTGTCTGAATCACGGATTTATTTTGATTACGCAGATGACACAGATTTTTGTCCCTGAAATCCTTTAATCCTTTTAATCTGTGGTTCAGACCATTCCTGAAAGCCCTTCCCCAAAAATTTATGCACTTCAAATGAAGCGCCAATGATTTTTTCTGTTGTGTCTTTATACTTTAATTCAGTAGTCATATTGTTTATTTTTTGTCTGAATCACGGATTTATTTGATTACGCAGATGACACAGATTTTTTGTCCGTGAAATCCTTTAATCCATTTAAATCCGTGATTCAGACAATTTAATCTGTGATTCAAACAATTTTCTTTTCTCATAATACAATTCTTTTAAAGCTTAAACTTTTACTGCCAAAATTAATAAGCAAGCCAACTTCTAATTTATATGCTTTCAGGTAGTTGAGTGCTTGTGCCAAATGCACATCTTCCAATTGAATAACTGCTTTTAATTCTACCAGTACTTTTCCTTCTACCACAAAATCTGCTCTTCGTGTACCGATGGGTTCTTCCAACTCTTTATAGAATATGTCCTGCTCTATTTCTCTTGCAAACCCCAATCCTGCCTTATGCATTTCATAAGCCAAGGCTCTTTGGTAAATGACTTCCTGAAAGCCATTCCCTAAAAATTTATGCACTTCAAATGAAGCTCCAATGATTTTTTCTGTTGTGTCTTTATACTTTAATTCAGTAGTCATATCGTTTATTTTTTTGTCTGAATCACGGATTTATTTGATTACGCAGATGACACAGATTGTCCGTGAAATCCTTTAATCCATTTAAATCCGTGATTCAGATCATTTTCTTTCTTGCTTTATCTCTCTTGCAAACCCCAATCCTGCCTTACGTATTTCATAAGCCAAGGCTCTTTGGTAAATGACTTCCTGAAAGCCATTCCCTAAAAATTTATGCACTTCAAATGAAGCTCCAATGATTTTTTCCGTTGTGTCTTTATACTTTAATTCAGTAGTCATATTGTTTATTTTTTGTCTGAATCACGAATTTATTTGATTACGCAGATGACACAGATTGTCCGTGAAATCCTTTAATCCATTTAAATCCGTGATTCAGAATATAAAGTCATTTACATTCACTTTTCCCCACACAACATACAAACAAAATCTTAAATATCAAACAGCGCTCAATAAAGCGACGGAAAGCAAGGATGAATAATACTTTTGCTGTCCTTCTTTTGTCCGTGAAATCCTTTAATCCATTTAAATCCGTGATTCAGATCATTTTCTTTCTTGCTCTATCTCTCTTGCAAACCCCAATCCTGCCTTACGTATTTCATAAGCCAAGGCTCTTTGGTAAATGACTTCCTGAAAGCCATTCCCCAAAAATTTATGCACTTCAAATGAAGCACCAATGACAACTGGAGGCGTCAAGACCCATAAGCGAGCGCAGGCCACATGATCGCAGCGCGGCTTACTGCCGGGGTTGTCCTCCGCTTCGGTCAAACAGTGGTTCCCTTTGTCCACGAGGCAGGATCGCATTGAAATTTGCGATAACGATTCATCAGTCGAACTTGACCAAGTCCTTAAAGATCAGTTGACCCCAGCTATTTCCACGCGCCTGCACAAGCAGTCCACCTTCCGAAAGGCCGCCAAGGTTGATTGGTGAAAAGCCGAGATTTTCCGCAAGTGCACCAATCTCCGCTGCTGCGCCGTCATCGTCGCTCGCCAGGAACACGACTCTCCTGCCACCATTTACAGCCGGATCTTGGCCAAGTACGGCAGCGACCAAATGGTTGAAGCCCTTAACCAGTCTGCCGCCAGTGAAGGCCTGCGCGACGACCCGGGAGGAAGGCTGCCCTCCCAACCTCTCAGGCGATACACCGTAGGCATTGGTCATATCGACGATGGTCTTCCCCTGCCAGGTGGGCAGCGCCTTCGCAACATCCGGGTGCGACTCAAAACGGACAGCCAAAAAGACGATGTCCGCCTTGACCGCTTCCGCCAGTTTTTTGGGAATAATCGTGGGTCCGATCGCGGCCGCCGCGGATGCAAAGCTTTCCGGGTCGTGCGTGGTTGCAACGGATACTTCGATGCCGTTGCGCACAAACGCCTTGGCCAGTGCCTGGCCGATATTGCCGAAGCCGATAATTGCGTAGCTCGCTACTTTATTTTCTAATTTGTAATTCATAATATTTTTCCTTTATTTTTAAATATTGGGTTTGAAATTTCGGGAAGCTATCAGCTTCCGTAAGCTGCCAAACTAACTGGCAATAGTCCTGGCTCCCTGATATAATAATCGCGGGCACACTCTGTTGCCGGTTTAATACAATGCAGTTGTTGATAAGGTTATTTCAGTGCATAGTTTGTCATTCCGCCATCAACTATAAACTCGCTTCCTGTAATAAAGCTTGCATTGTCAGAAGCTAAGAATAGTACCGTGTTTGCGATTTCTTCGGGTTGCCCCATTCTGTTTACCGCAGTAGTTGCTACAATTTTTTCTTTAACCTGATTTTCTACCTCTTTCGGCATTCCTACTTTAGACAAAACACCGGTGTCTGTTGGTCCCGGAGTAACGATGTTTACACGGATTTTTCGTTCTGCCAATTCATTTGCTGCAATACGGGCAATAGTATTTACCGCAGATTTTGTTGCGGAATAGGCACTCACATTTATATTTGACAAATGTGCTGCGTTTGATGAAGTAACGATAACCGAAGACCCGTCTGCCAAATGCGGTATCAATTTTTGCAATGTAAAGAAATATCCTTTTACATTTGTATTGAATTGGGCGTCAAAGTCCGCTTCTGTTGCTTGTTCAATTGGTGCAAACACTGCAATTCCAGCGTTTAAGAAAAGAATGTCCACTTTGTGTCCGTTTTCCGCAACTGCCTTTTCTAAAACTGCAATTCCTGCTAAATTTGAAGTATCCGAAACTACCGTTTTTAATTTCGGACTCTTGATTTCTGCCGCTGCTTTTTGTAGATTGTCGGCACTTCTTCCTGTTATCCAAACGCTTGCTCCTGCGTTGATAAATGCTTTTGCGGTTGCAAACCCTATGCCTGTGCTACCGCCTGTAATGACTACATTTTTGTTTGTAAAATCCATTTTTGAGAATTATTTTAATTGTTTAATGGTACAAAGGTAGAATTGAAAAGTTATTTTTAGTAACTTTGTGCTTAAAAGTAACAGTAACATCGAGGTAACAAAGTAACATTATGGGGTGTAAAATAGAAGAGTTCCAACAGGAACAAAAGAAAAGAATGAGAGCCGTTCAAGATTCAATGGATGTGCTGAATGGTAAATGGAAGATTTCCATTATTTCGTCTATTTGCTGTTACGGCAAAAGACGATTTTCCGATATTTTGAATGATGTGAACGGAATTTCCAACAGAATGTTGAGCAAAGAATTAAAGGAATTAGAAATAAATCAGTTGGTAAAACGAACCGTTTTGGATACGCAACCCATAACGGTTCAATATGTACTTACGGAACACGGCAATACGCTACAAACGATAATCAGCAATCTTACAGATTGGGGAATTGTGCACCGAAAGAAAATTGTCGGGAAATAGCCGTGGTCAGAAAGTCGGAACGGTTGAAATATATAGACAAAGACATTGGGACAAGAAGGGTGGACTTTTTTGTGATGAACAAAATTATGGTTGAAATAAAAGCAATAACTCAATTGAAGGTATTCATTTAGCACAAGCAATTAATTATTTAGAAGCTTATCACATGAACATAGGTTTGTTAATTAATTTTGGAAATACTTCTCTTCAATTCAAAAGAGTGATGAAGCCCAAACCAACAAATCAAAGTCCATCCTGAAATCACTAAAATCAAAGTTCAGAAATTTCTACCGCCACAAACTATTGCGTAGTATAGAAGAAGTAAGCAGTGATAGTGATATATGGAGACGGGAAGAATTGAGTGATTGATTCGTGAAATACTTTGTCAACAATTCATAATGATCTACCTGATTAGCTTTCGGTAATTGTTTTCAGTTTATCCAATGCCTTAGGATAGGTGTCGTTGAAATAATCAATATGCTCATCTGTTACATCAAGTTCTACAGTAACGGTTGTGACACCCTCATTTTCTTCATAACTGTAATTTTCAGAACCGCCTGCCCATTTTTCTACTTCTTCGCCAGTTGTAATTTCAATATCGCCATCTAATAATCCGTAATGGCGGATGGAGACAAATTGGGAAGGTTGATTATCTGTAATTTCAGAAACCATTCCGCCTTTCTTGCCGTTTTCATCTACTCCAATAAAATAAATTTTGCTGCCTTTATCCCAACTTCCTTCAAAAGTAGATGTCGGATTGAACACGGATGTCCATTCTTGGTAGGTATTTTTATCTTCTATGCCCAACATGGTTTTATATACTTTTGCAACAGGGGCGTTGATATCTTTTTTGAATTGTAACTTTTTCATTCTTTGGTCTTTTATGGTTGTATAAATGTGATTGTTTTTGGATTATTTTATTTGTATTTATCATTCAAGCCAACTCCTTGTAATATCATCGGCCTGATTTTTTCAAGTCTGTTTAGCTTTGTTGTTTCCTGCTTGGCTTCATTAAGAAATACGATGTACTCTTTCTGCTTGCCCGGACTCAGTCGGCCAAATGCCGTTAGTAGATTTTTATCGGCAAAAGCATTCATAAGTAATTGTGGCGGTGGAACAGGCTTGAATTTTTCAGGTTTTATTTTCAATCCTTTTTTCTCGATTTCTATGGCTTCGTTGATGTATTCCAGTATTTTATTTTCGTCTATTTCTGTCCTAGAATTAAAACGCCATTGTCTCAAGGATTTGGTTTTCCCTTCGGTTGCTGCTATAAGTACTTTGTATTGGTCTTTTAAAAAGACACCGTTATAAAACCAAATCGTAAAAAAATTCTTGAAGCCACCGTAGCTCACTACATTTTTATTGTTGTAGGTAAATACTTCCGCTCCCCATTTGATGCTTTTATCCAAGGGTGCTTTAGCTATAATGGATGCTAATGTCGCAAGTTCTTCAGCCCATTGTTCATCGCCTTGTATTGCTATACTAATTTTGTCCTTTTCCATATTTTGATTGCAAAAAATCAATTGTTGTCGTCATTAATTTTTCAAGGGCCTCCAGATTGATGTCCGCAAGCTTTTTGATATAAATGCAAGCTTTTCCTGTCTTGAACTTCCCTAAATCATGTAGTAAATGTTCGTGTTCTTTGCTACCCGTGTAAACATAAAGTGAGATAGCGGCCTTGCGTGGAGAAAAGCCAATAAGCGGCCAATCGCCCTCTTGCCGGCTCCTTTCTGATTTGTAGTGATAACTGCCAAATCCGATAATGGAAGGTCCCCACATTTTGGGTTCGAAACCTGTATGGTCTTGCATTATTTTAAGGAGTGCAAAGCTGTCGTTTCGTTTTTGATCCGTATCGGCAAATGTTTTTATAAATTCATGAACATCTACCTCAGTTTGTTTTGTTTTTAGTTCAGCCATAAATGTTCAATTTTAAAAATGTGATCATAAAGGTAGGCTTAAAAGTTCGAGATTGTGTTATAGCTCAAATTCAAAAGCCCGAATTTTCAAATCATCACAAATGTAAGTAAAAGTCATTTTTATTTGCCCAATTGAGATGATTTGAAATACAAAATAATTGCCTTATAGGTGGGTCTTGTAATATTAAAGTTCTTAATCCGCCATTGTCATGCCTTATGAATTTTGCGCTTCGGCGAGCAAAGTTTATCTCTAACCCTATCATAGGCTGTTGTTTCAAGAGAAACGTCAAGAATTCATAAGAAGACTATTCTGTTGAATGTCGGCGGTAGTGTTTATATGCTCGCAATCAAGAAAAATTCTCCGCTTGCAGGAATAAGGTCGTCGGCTCTGTTTTTAAAGTATCTTTCCATCATATCCTTTGTTGAAACGGTTTGGATTTCTTTAAAACCTATTTCTTCCGCAAGTTTCACAATTTCATCAACCGGATAAAAACTCATAAACGGTGTTCCCGAAGCGGCTGCTCCTTTTATTGACATGGCCATTAAAGGTTGATCTTCTTCGTCAAGTTGTTCCAATGGTAAATAAAATGCTATTGCAATAGTGGAACCTGATGCAAGTGCAGTCATCTTTTTCAATGTGTCTATAATTGCGTCTTTTGTAAGGTAAAGCGTAACACCCGTGCATGAAACAAAAGTTGTTTGGCGGATATCAAAACCCTTTACCAATAGTTCATCCCACCAAGATGAAGTTTCAAAGTTAACGGGAACGAAATGAAGGTTGTCTGAAATTTTGTAGCTGTTTGCAATAAGTTTTTCTTCTTTCCAGGCCAATGTGTCGGATTGATCAACTTCATAAATGTCAATTTTCGAGCTTATTTCCGTATTCCGTTGGACGAAACTATCAAGCCCTGCACCAAGCAAAACATACTGTTTTACGCCTTTTTCAATTTGTTCTTTGGCTAAATCTTCAACAAAACGGGCACGGGCAACAATAGAAGCACGAAGTCGTTTTGTGTATTTCATATCCGGAAGTTCCTGCCAGCCGTCTTCAGGTTTAATTAGGTCATATCCTATTTTGTCCTCAATGATATAAGGTTTGTTGTCCGTCAAAACATGCAACGCTCTCCATAAAGCTGTCCGCACTGCTGTATTATCAGGTGGTTTTGTCATCATAATATTTTTTACTAAGGGTATGTGCAAAATTACCGCTAACACAAATATATATATAAATTTCGGTAGTATTAATTAGATCTGCTCAATACTTTGAAAAAACAAATTATGTTCCACTTTTCCATTCGATATTTTCTTTTTATAAAAGCTCCTCCCTGTTTGCCACATTCACTACCGTACATGGCACTAAATGATGCTAAAACAGACTGTATTGTCAAGGATGTAAATTGGCTTTGCAAAATAAAAACGAATGCACTAAACCCCGCCTGACGCCAAACCCTTATTAATGTCGGGTTTTTGTAGTTCGCTTTTTGCCGTCTTTTAGTTAAATGATTGCCTGAACTCCGAAGGCGAAAGATTTGTCTTTGTCTTGAAAAGTTTACTGAACGATTGTAAATGTTCAAAGCCCAATTCATAAGCAATTTCGCTGATTGAAAGGCTTGTCGTGGATAGCTTTTCTTTTGCCTTTTCAATTAGTTTGTCGTGAATGTGTTGCTGCGTGCTTTGTCCTGTCAATACTTTAAGCAAACTGCTTAAATACTTTGGCGATATGTTTAGTGTGTCTGCAATATGCTGAACTGTTGGCAAACCTTTTATTGCCAAATCTTCGTTGTTGAAATAGTTAGTAAGCAATTTCTCTAAGCGGTCAAGGATTTGATGATTTGATTTTTCTCTTATGAGAAACTGACGATTGTAAAAACGCTCGGAATAGTTGAGCAATGTCTCTATGTGCGAAACAATAATGTTTTGGCTGAACTTGTCAATGTTGGCGTGATATTCTTGTTTGATGTTCTCAATAATGGCTTTGATTATTTTTTCTTCTTTGTCTGATAAGAACAAGGCTTCATTTACTGAATAACCAAAAAACTCATATTGCTTAATTGTTTTTGCAAGTGGTGTGTTCCAAAAGAAATCGGGCTGAATGAGCAACATCCAACCCGAACGCTCTGTTTTTGTGGGTTCAGGTGCTATTCTGAAAACTTGATTAGGGGAAACAAAAAACATAATACCCTCGTCAAAATCGTATTGCTGTTGCCCGTATTTCATTTTGGCGTTTATTCCTCTTTTTATGGAAATTTGGTAGAAATCAAACACCCAATTAGTTTCGCTAATGTCGGCTGGTCGCTGAATTTCGCTGTAATCAACTATGCTGATCAATGGATGTGCAGGCTTTGGCAAACCACGCAACCGGTGAAATTCGCTGATTGTTTTTATTCTTTTTGTCCGCCGGTGTTCCATAGCTACAAATTTAGAAATTGTTTTTTCGTTTAATGCCAAAATCCTTTTGATTTTATTTGACTCCCATCTATGTTGTAGGTTTTTCATAGCCGTCTGATGGAAACAATTAGTTCGGAACTATCAACGACATAAAAAACGAAATTGTTTTTTTGTTTTGTCCTATTTCCATATTGGGTTATCCCTTTTCTGAATTGTAAACTGTGGCAAAGTCTTTCGCAAAGTCAGCCAATTTTACTTTGCCCAATGTTGGTTGATGTTGGTAGTAATCTTCATACAATACACCTGTTCCCTGACTTGCTTGTAGTTCTATAAAACCTTTGGCAACTTGTTCGTTGAAACCAATGTTTAACCAATTTGTCAAAAGTTCCTCGTCAGAAATTACCTGCCATTGTAAATCGGGTTTCCCGATTGCTTTGCCCAATGCTTTTGCAATTTCGTTTGGCGAAACTTCATCACTTGCCACATAACGAACTGTTTTCTCCGCAAACGGTTTGTCAATTTCTTCGGCAATTACACGGGCAATGTCCAAAGGCGAAACCCAGGGCTCTTTTTTATCGCCACCGTAATTGGAAATGATTGCACCTTTGTATTTTATTGTTTGCACAAACGAAAATAAATTGATATAAAAACCGACAGCCCGAATGAATTTAACAGCAACGCCCGCAGGAAGTTGTCTTAATAAACTTTCTACATTGTAGTGAAAAATGAGGAGGCCTGTTCCTTTGTCGGTATGAGCACCGATGCTGCTCAAATGCACTACTTTTTTTACACCCGATTGTTCAACGGCTTTTTTGTAGTTAATCCCGATTTTGTTTATAGTGCCAATAAAATCCACCGATGTGTCAAACATATCGCCCGCAGCTTCCATAGTTTCCATTAAGTAAACGATGTCTGCACCTTTGAATGTTGATGTAAGGAAAGCAGCGTCAAACATACTGCCGATAGCAGCTTTTGCGCCAAGTGCTTCAATGGCTGTTTTTCTTTCGGCATTACTGCTGATGACAGTTACCGAATGTCCTTTTTCTACCAACTCTGTTACAAGTGGTTTGCCGATGTTCCCAAGAGAACCTGTTAATACGATGTTCATTTTTTTACTGTTTTAATTTGTTGGTACAAAGTTGCACCAACTTCAAGAAACAGATTTAGCTGAATGTCAGATTGTTTTAGTCAAAAAGGAATTGTCAACATAAATTAGGGTGCTGAGTGGGCCTTGGTCATTTTTTTGTCCGTGAAATCCTTTAATCCTTTTAATCCGTGATTCAGACAATTTAACCCCTGATCCAGACCATTTTCACTTCAAATAAAGCACCAATGGTTTTTTCTGTTATGTCTTTATACTTTAATTCAGTAGTCATATCGGTTATTTCTTTTGTCTGAATCACGGATTCTTTTTGATTACGCAGATGACACAGGTTATTGTCCGTGAAATCCTTTAATCCTTCTAATCCGTGATTCAGACAATTTAACCCCTGATCCAGACCATTTTCACTTCAAATAAAGCACCAATGGTTTTTTCTATTATGTCTTGATACTTTAATTCAGTAGTCATATCGGTTATTTCTTTTGTCTGAATCACGGATTTCTTTTGATTACGCAGATGACACAGATTTTTGTCCGTGAATCATTTAATCCTTTTAATCTGTGATTCAGACAATTTAACCCCTGATCCAGACCATTTTCACTTCAAATAAAGCACCAATGGGTTTTGAATTGTCAAGTAAATGAAACAGAATACTTGACATTTTGTAAATATAACCTACTGGATTTTGGCTTGTGGCGGCTTGAAAACGTGTGTGAAGCAATGTTTGCTATTCGTCCCATATAAATCTAATAATGTAATTGTCGTTGTAAACTTTTAAATTTTTGTCTGTTACGATATGTTACAATTAGTCCTGTCAATTGTCCAACCAACATTAAGTAAAAAGGAATAGCAATAATACTTTCAGGTTCGGTCCAATTATTAATTTCTTGTCTGTAATATAGCCAAACTACAAACATTGTTAGCAGTCCGACAATTTCGCCCAAAAGTCCAAATTTTAGTAGGTGTCTATAAGTGTCTTTTTGTTTGAAGAAGAAAACGAGTTTGATTAATCCTGAAATGATTGTCGCTGCAAATGCGATTGCAACAGAAATCAATATCAAACTTATTATAATCGTATTCATTGTCTAATTTGTCTGTTCTGCTAAATTTTATAGAGTGTCCGATGAGGTTGCAGGCAATGGTTTCGGGGGCCGCTTGTTGAACTAAACCTACGGTAGCTTCCCATGCGTTTAAAAGTTCGTAATTTTATTGCTAAGTTAAAACAATTTAATTATGACTACTAAAAAAATCTCCGGAAGAACTTACATTTCTGATGTCGCATAGTCTTTAATTATCTCCATGTCATTGTTCGTTCCAAGTATGGCTAAGACTTGAATGGCATCCGCACCAAAACATCATTATCAAAGCTGCGCCTAACGCAAATATAAGCGCTATAAATTTAAATTTCCAAAGGAAAATTCAGCATCAAATAAAAAAAGCCCGATTGCTCGGGCTTTAAAAATTCAGGGAGAACTGAACTGATGGTCAAATTGACAAAAGATCAATTGCTGTCTCCCATCTATTAACTTATAATTACTTAGTTTTACGGTTATTATTCTACTGCAAAGTTAAACAACTTTTTTTATTTTCCTAATTCATGAATAAATCTCTATATTATTTTTTTGCTAAAGCATACGAATTATTAAATCGAAATACATTTGATTCCTATAGAGTGAATCTGCATAATCCATATACAATTTTTGTGGAATTAGGTGTGTCTATTGAAAAATTCAATAAAAAGAAAATAAAAAGATTTGATCCCACTATAACATCAATTGGAGAAGAAGCAAGGCATTTTATAAAAAATGAGTTTATTGAACCCGTATTTTCATTCGGTGAATTTAGTCCAAAACAAGTAGATAAAATATTGGAAAGTTCTTGCATAAAGAATAAAGACGGAAAAAATAATAGAACGCTGACTTTGTTGTCTAAAAGTATTGAAATTGCCAACACGAAATTCATGGAGAAGTTGGTACTTAATATACAAAAGACAGTCGATCAGAATGATGACAATGATTTTTTGCAACTAGATTTCTATACTAATTGGCTTTTATCTCAATTGATTTATTTAGGGCATTCTCGTAAATTTATTAAAGACCGATTACATAAGTGCGAGAAATCGATTAAAGAAGGCAATTCCATACAGGATTGTTTCTCCAAGCTGATTCTGGTTTTTTCAAAAGAAAAAGATAAGTACAATGTTCTGTTCAAAATTAAAATTGCCCCAGAAACGGAATTTTTACCTGCATCTTCTTCTATTAGGGAAATAGCAGACTTTCCTAATGAATATTTAAATAGCAAGCATATTAACAAGCGTTTCAAGGAGAAAGGAACTGGGGAATTGTTTTTTGTAGTAGAAACAGATAATCTTGATTTTTGGTCGGCGTTAAGGAAGGCTTATCAACTTATTTCTGAAACAATAGAAATTAATATTTTAAATAATAGCGATAATAGAATCATACTTGAACATCAAGCGCTAATTATCCATTGTTCTTCAAAGCATTACCGAATGGAAGCCATTGAGGAAAAATTAGATGGTTTTTATACTTATAACGATGGGGACTTTAAGCATTTTATTGAAAATTATAGGAAATTGGCTGAAGGTTCTACAGCAAAAGAAAAAATAAGGTCAGCAATCAGGTTTTACAAATTAGGTAATGAATCTATAGAAATTGAGCATAAAATATTGAATTATTGGATTGGATTCGAGCAGTTGTTTTCAGCAGTAGATAGTGAGGAAGATTCAATTAAACGAATAAAAGCTTTCTTTATCTCTATGAATGCAAGTCTTTATTTTCAAAGTAGGGTTCAATATTTATTGCGCTGTGTCGAAAGGTGCGGAGAAACAGTTAATCTGTTAGATTTAAGCTCATCAATCAGTTTGCCGGAAAAACATATTTTGATAACAAATAGATGGGACTTTTATAAAGCATGGTTATCTGATTCCAAGCAAATAAAGTCTGCTATTGAAACTCATATTAAAAGACTGGATCAACACATAACCAGGATTTACCGATTGCGTAATGAATTAGTTCATGAAGGTAGATCCGAAAGTGTTTCCTTGTTTCTAATTGCCGGACATTTGCGACATTACTTGCTGTTTTCCATTGAGCAAATAACTAATGAATTACAGGAGAACGCTGCATTGTCACATTTAGATGATGTTTTTGTGTATTATGAAAATTTGTTGGATAGAATTAAAAATGCTGTTGATATTTCAGAGATTATAAGCATAAAACCTTATAAGGGGTTCATGGAATAATTGTTAATAGTGCAAAGTCATATACAGCGAGGAAGCTGTATACTATTCATTTCCTTTTCTTCCCATTCTCTTTTGTAAAAAGATCTGCCGTATATTTTTCATATAGCTCAAATAAAAACACCATTCTGTTGGCTTCACTCGTAAATGGTTGTGGTCTGTAAGCTAAATCCACAGCTTTGTCTAACTCATTATGCGCCTTTGTTAAAGCTGGTGGCATTGTCAACGGGTCGTATAAATCAGATAAAGAACTCCTGGAAAATTCTAATCTTGCATCCAAAACTTTTTGTGCGGCTGTTTCAATAGCTTTTATTTGTTTTTCGCTTGGATTTTCTGGCCAAGGATAATTGGTATAAACGATTTCATTTGAATACCTGTAGTCACTTTTTATTCTGCCGCATATATGTTTTATCCAAGTCATATGCATTAAGGATGTTAATATTCCAAAATGGAAAAGAGTAGCATTAGGGATAGACAGACACGAATTATTTAAAATATCCTCTTTGGTCATAAACCCAATTGGTATATAGCTTCTATTCTCAGATGAATGTGAAGGAACTAAAATGTAGTCAGTTGTTGGTTGTCTATTTTCGGTAAATAGAGTAGGTTGATTTGCCCATTTTACGGTTGCTTGTTTTGTGCTTTTTAATCTCATTTGTTTAACTCCTTCAATTTTGTGGAGTAAATGAGGCATTTGTTTTAATTCGCTTGGCTCTGCATCGACAAGCCATAAACAATACCTTTTTTCACCATTAATAAATTCGTGTGCTGAAATTAGTGGTTTAATGAATTTTCTAGCCTTAGGTTCTTTGGTTCTTTCGTTAGAAATTCATTTTTTTCTTCTTCTGTAAAAAGAAAGTTGCCGCCATCGGTTGGCTGACTGCCTTTAAACATTTTAGGAACATTACAAAGTGGATTTGACCGTTTAGTTATTAAAATATCCTTCGCATCCACCAAATACGGATTGATGTTTTTCACTTTCAGTTCGTGGGCTTCGCCTTTAATATCTTCATATTCAAAAATGCTCTTGTTATTCGTGTCGTAATTGGCGAAGCCCACTATCACACAATAAACCGCTGCATTTCCTTTTGCCTCATTGCTCCATTTAAAAGTTCGGTGAGCAAAATGTATTTTTATTTTGTATCTGTTCAACATTTGTCCCCAAAGAATACTAGTTTGTTCTCCTTGAACAATTGAGTTGGTAGAAACAAATGCCACTTTAGCTTTTGTGTTTTGAATATATTTTGCAGCTTTGGCATACCACGCTGTTACATAATCCAATACTCCAGCACCTTGAATGTTATCAAATTCCTTTACTACCGAATCTCTTTGAAATTGACTCATTATTTTTGAGCCAATAAAAGGGGGATTGCCAAGTATATAATCAAAAATTTTCGACGGCTTCGCCGTATTGTGAACCGGCGAAGCCGGATTTTTTTTCTAAGAAAAAAAATCCGGCTGACATTTATAAGCAGTTACCTCATTGACAATTAAGCTGGCCCAATCTGTTTGTAAAGCATCACCATGAGTAATCTTTGCTGCTTTCTTCAATGGTAAACGAACAAAGTATTGTCCAAACTCATTGCTTATTTGCATATTCATTTGGTGGTCAATAAGCCACATTGCAACTTCAGCAATCCGTGCAGGGAATTCTTCGTATTCAATTCCATACATCATATCTACATCAAGCCAAATAATATCTCTTATGTCTAAAACTCCTTGCCCTGTTTTGTTTGATGCTCTTAAAATTTCTAATTCAAGTAATCGCAATTCACGATATGTGATAACCAAGAAATTACCGCAACCACAAGCAGGATCAAGAAATTTAAGGCTACTTAGTTTTTTATGAAATTCCGGAAGCTTGCTTTTATTGTCTTTTAGGCGCTCAAATTCTTTCCATAGTTCATCTAAGAAGAGCGGTTTTATGAGTTTCAGAATGTTCTTTTCACTGGTATAATGAGCCCCCAGGTTTCTGCGTTCTTTCGGGTTCATTACACTCTGAAACATTGAGCCGAAAATTGCAGGAGATATTTTGCTCCAATCAATGTAACAGCAGTTTAATAATGCTTGTCGTATATTGCTGTCAAAACTTGCTGTCGGCAAGATTTCTTCAAATAGTTTTCCGTTTACATACGGAAAGTCGGAAAGTTGCTCATCAAGGTTTTTAAAACGAGTTTCTTTGGATGTGTTCAGTACTTGAAAAAGTTCTTGCAGTTTGGCTGCAAGATCGCTACCGTCAATATTTGTGCGTTGTTCAATATACTCTTGAAATTGCTGTTTATTGAAAATGGTTGTGTCTTCGGCAAACATGCAAAACAGAATACGAACTAAGTAAACTTCCAATGGATGACCAGTGTAGCCGATTTCTTCTAGTCTGTCGTGAAGTTTACCCATCAGCTCGGCTGCTTTTATGTTTGCCGGGTCTTGCTCTTTATAAGCTTTTTTTTGATAGCCTAATAAATAACCGAAGTGCTGAACATTGTTAACAAGGTGATTGAGTGTGAATTCGACTATCGCAATTCCTTGTTCAGAATTGTCTTCAAGGTCGTAAAGGCGGAAATGCTCAAAGTCTGAAATAAGAATGTATTTCGGAAGTTCGTGTTCCTTCAGTCCGTGAGTGTATTCAATAGCTTGTCTGTAGGCTTTATCAAGGTTTTTGCCCCGACTTTTCATTTCAATTAAAATTGTCCCTTTCCAAAGTAAGTCAATGTAACCATCTCTGTCTTCCAGTTTTTTTACTTTGTGTTCAAAGGTCGAAACGCGTTTACGGTTAATACCAAATACATTAAAAAACTCAACTAAAAATGGTTTTGCGTCTGCTTCTTCGTTTGAAGTGTCTGCCCATTCTTTTGAGAAATTTAATGCCCTGTCTTTTATTTCGTTCCAGCTTAATGCCATTCTCTTTTTGTTTATTATTCTCTGCTTCGTCCTTTATCCAACTCTTTCATATAACTCAAATATATACGCAAATTTTGTTATACTAATTGCCTTAAACATTGCAAGCATTTACATTCACTTATCTCCCACACAAGATACAAACAAAACCATAATATCAAAATTAGCTCAATAAAAAAGACTGTGATTGGCACACGAAAGGATTTGCTTCGCAGAGAAAGCTCGAATGCCAACATGAAGGGTTGTTAGTACAATCATACATAATCAAATTGGATCACCAAATTCGTTTATATTGGTTCATTATTTTCTATTTTTTGTATCAGGATCAATCTTTCTCGTTCTATTTCAGCAACCAATTCCTCCTCTGTGGGCAAATAAGGTAAATATTTATTTGCAAAAAGCTGCTTGTTTTCATTTAGTACAGAATATTTTGCAATAGTTCCATCGGTTTCGGTACAGAGCAAAATACCAATCGTAGGATTATCGTTTTCCTTTTTTTCTAAGTCGTCAAACATACGAACATACATATCCAATTGCCCAATATCCTGATGGGTTATTTTATTGGTTTTCAATTCGATGATGACGAAACATTTCAGGATATAATTGTAAAAAACTAAGTCTATAAAGAAATCTGTAGTTTCAGTTCTAATATGCTTTTGCCTTGCCACAAAAGAAAACCCTTTGCCTAATTCCAATAAAAAATGTTGTAGATTGTCTATTAAAGCTTGTTCTAACCCTTTTTCAGTATATGCAAAATTTGTAGGGATATTTAAAAATTCGAGTACAGCTGGGTTCTTATAAACTCGTGAGTATCCTGTTGAAACGCTGTTGTATTGCTCTTCATTTCCTCTTCTACAGGCTGTTTTATCTGCGAAGAAAGCAATCGTTGATAATACAGCGTGTTGATATTGCGCTCTAAGGTGCGAACTGCCCAATTATTTTCGGCAGCTTCTTTGAGATAGTAGTTTTGAGCATTCTTGTCAGATATTCTCATAATGAGTCTGATATGTGACCAGTTTAATTTGGCACACATGTGTGCCAAATCTTCCCATTCAGGAAAGGTCAGATAGAATTGCCTATAATCTCGTAAAGTACGGGAACTAAACCCCGAGCCTAGCACAGCAGAAAGTCGATTTAGTATCTCCTTGCCGTAATCAGCCCTTTCTTTACCCTCTTGTTCTTCTTTCACAATTCTCTTGCCCATAAGCCAATATCCTTCAATCATAGCAAGCGCAGTGGCACTATAAGCTTTTTGCCTTGCATCTCCTATGTTTGCAAAATAACACAGTAAATATCAAATAAGGAAAATTATAAAGTATAACTTTAGTTTTCAGTAAAAGGATGGGTGAGGGCATTGCATCTAAACAATCGCAAGATATGTTGTGCTAGAGATATTCCCCCCATTCTTTTTCTTTTTGAGCTTGAACAGAATCTAAGGAATACGGCATTGCTTTATATCCAGGATACCTATCGGGAGTCAAAGCTACGAGAGATTTTACTGTTTTTTTTAATCCATTTAACTTTTTCAAGAATGAAAATTGTAAAACAAGTATTGGGTATAGATGTTGCCCAAAAAGAATTAGTTGTTTGCTTCGGGACCATAAATGAGCATTTTGAAGCGTCCTTGATTGCCCATGAAACATTTGTGAACAGCAAAGCCGGGTTTGGCCAGTTGTCAAAATGGGTAAAAAATCTTTCCGTCGAAGATGTCCCCCCCCGTTATATAATGGAAGCCACAGGTGTTTACCATGAAAATTTGGCCTATTATTTACATGACCATGATATGGATACGAGCATTGTCTTACCCAACAAAATCAGCAATTACGCCAGGTCCCTTGATGTAAAAACAGTAACAGACAAAACAGCTTCAAGGGCAATTGCAATGTTTGGTTTGGAGCGCAGGTTGGATAATTGGATACCCCCTAAAGGCATCTATGGGGCACTCAAACAATTGGGTAGGGAAAGAGGGCAGCTGCTGGATGAACGGACGGTAATAAAAAATCAATTACATGCCAAAAATGCGGGTGCAAAGCCGTCACGGAAAGAAATTAAAAGAGCGGAAATAAGGCTGGCTTTGCTAGAAGAGCAAGAAAAGGAAATAAAAGAAGAATTGGCCGACTTGATCAAGCAAGATCCCGAAGTAAAAGAAATCGTTTTATTGATTTGCAGCATCAGTGGGATTGGATTAATTACCGCAGCTAGTATTTTGGGGGAGACCAATGGCTTTGAGCACACTTCAAATCGGCGTCAATTGACAAGTTATGCAGGTTTTGACATAAAGGAAAAACAGTCGGGGACATCAGTAAAAGGGAAACCAAAAATATCAAAAAGAGGAAATAAATACTTGAGGAAAGCAATGCACATGCCATCGTCAAGCGCAATAAAACATGATCCGACATTCCGGGCAATTTATGAAAGGGTCTTTGCAAAGACAGGCATAAAAATGAAAGGGATAGTTGCAGTACAGAGAAGACTTTTGGAAATGTGCTATATCATATTCAAGAAACAAGAGCAATACATAAAAGATTATTCAAAAATAAAAGAACAACCTGAGGCAACAGCTGAAATATTAACTTAAAAAAATAGTATCTTAAAGATGCTTTAAAGGATAAAGGTACGGAAACAGGATGAAAAAAGGCGTTGTTCCCTTTAATTTTTAGGATTTATATTGGATCAGTTTTTTCCATGGAAAATTTTAGGTTGTTGACCCTTAAAGGCCAAACAACCGTATAAAAATTTTATGTGGTAAAAGCGGTTACGGAGGGGTGATGCTTGAATTTTAAAACGAAAACGAAAATCTCTAAAAAAGGGATAAATATTTACATATTACAAAAAAATAAAAAAAATGAATTATATTTGGAATTCATCACAGAATCTCTAGTATTTGCTTAATGTCGTTTATAAATTGTTCCATTTTAGAAGGTTTAATTATCAATGATTAAGATAGGCTTTTGTAGCTTGAGATAGTTATGATTATTTTTAATGCCATCAATAATATTCGTGTTGATATTTTGAAGTGGTTTTGTTGAGAAATAACCAGACTCAAATGTAATTGACGATATAATACCTACAATTAATTTACATCCCCTCATCCCACGCAAGATACAAACAAAACTATAATTTCAAAATTAGCTCAATAAAAAGACTGTGATCGGCAGACAAAAAGATTCGGACATGTTGAGTTATGGATATGTGTCAAATCAAATATGCTTAGCCAGTTTTGTGTTTCAAACTGTTCGTTACCTATCGTTTTACCTTTCCGTCGACTGAATTATCAATTCGTCGTATTCGTTTAATATTGTATTTATGCCGTTTTCAGGTTTGAAAATAAAGTAGGTATAATTATCTCCGATTAATTTTGTCTTGAATTTATCTTCTCGCTCTTCTTTTAATGTATTAAGTTGTCTTAATGTTTTAATCAAAGTATCAAAGCTATCAATTTGACTAGTTTTAAAAGATACCATAGAATGTGACCCTAATTCAGTAAAAGTAATCCAACTAATCGGTTTTTCATTTAGGTCGGTTGATTTGGTTACATAAACACCATTAAACTTCTTTTGATAGTTTAATCTATTGATTCTATCGGTAATACTTTTATCATTATTTATATTTTGCAGGATAAATTCTAAGTCAGAAATCTTTACAGTTCTTGATTTCATTGTATTTTCTGCTACTCCCTGACTATCAGGATTCTCCGAGATTCCTATTTGTTCATTCTGATTTTGGCAGCTTAAAAAGACAGTTAAGAAGAGAATTATAGCTAAAGTTTTTTTCATTTTTCAAATTTTATGTTTAGACTATTTTGTAAATTAACTCAATCAATTTCAAATCAATAAGTTAAACTATTACAAGTCTTTTTAATCGTTTTACATTCATTCATCTCTCACCCAAGATACAAACAAAATCATAAATTCAAAATAGCTCAATAAAAAGAATGTGATTGGCGAAAGGATTTACATGCCACTTGGGGAATAAAGAACTAAAAATGCAGAGTATTTTCAAAAAATCATCAAAGAATTTCCAACCAGAACTTAATAGTAAAAAAAACTCACAAAATGCATGTCAGCATTGCTATTGTCTATGCACTTGTTGTCTATAATAGCAATCACGAAGACTCCCCGAAATATAAAAAAATATAATTTCAGATTCGTCTTTATTTTATAAAGTCTAAAGTAATCAGTTCGCCTTTTTTATTAGCTGGGAAAATATTGTATACAACAGCCCACGCTTCATTAGAATAATTTTTTTCGTTTCTTGCAATTACAACCTGAATTTTTCGCCTTTGACAATCCATTAATACACCATTAAATTTTTTATTATCCGACAGGCAAAGTTTGTAAGCTAAATATTGGGCTAAATTCTTTATTTTGTCAATAGACATATTTTTATCCGTTAAAACATAGACTCCTTCTAATTTATTGGCAGAACCATATTTGTCATACCCCTCATTTTTAACTTTAATATCTTTTTTGTTAATTATGCTCTCAAGTTCTCTCATCTCTTTTCCATAATAACCAATCCAATCAATACAAGTAATTGGTTCCGATTCATTTTTATCATCAGTAATTTTACTTATTTGTTTTGTTGTGTCTTTATCTTGAGTTATATTTTCTTCTCCTAATCCTTCATTTATTCTTTCTGTTTTTGATTGACAACCAAAGTAGAGAACTAAAAAAGCCAGTAAAAAGACTAAACTAGTATTTTGAAATAATTTCATCGTTTTAAATAGATTAATTAGGTTATGTTTTTATTGTTTGTCAGCAATTTCTTAAGGTCTAGAAGTGTCATAAACAATTACGAACAATGGCTAACGCTTGGTGTTGTTTTTCTATGTTGCGTCTGCGGCAGAAAAATGGGACGAAGCGTTTGTTTGTATCTGACATTCTTTTAGTTAAATTCTGTCCGCTAATTTTTCGTCAATATAAATTCCTGCTTTTTTCATTTCTTTTGTGAGTTTCGATTTCCACGCTCCAAACTCGTCAAATGCTTCGTAAACAATTCCGTCAAAGTCGGTTGGTTTTTCGATGTCTTTTCCTACTTCGTGAAGGATTACAATATTTTTTCTTCCAATTCGTCCAAGAAAATATCCAAGTTCCAAAATTACATTTTGCCTTGTTCTATGTTTACATTTTGATTGTTCGTTGTCAAGTTTTCCAATGTCGTCAGCAGAAAATAAAACAATTGCATATCTACATTCGCTCGCATTTTTTATAAACTTCTCTATAATTGTTGCTCCATTATTACTTTCTGTTTCTAAAATTAAGTAGTCAAGTCTAAGTTTTCCAATCATTGCAGAAACTTTATCTCTCATATTGATATTTCTGCCATGTACTATAAATATTTTTTTATTTTCGTCTAATATTTTTCGTCCAAGGTTTGCAATTTTTTTTTGAATTTGTCTTTGAAGTATTCTATCTTCATTACTCTTAAATGTTGACAGGTTGTCCGAAAGTTCTTCGATTTCTTCGATTTCTTGTTTATATGTTTTAGAATTGACAAAATGGTTCTTATCAATGAATTCATCTAAATGATTTAATGCATTTTCAATTTCAGTAAAAGCACTTCCTGAATATTCCATTTCATAAATATTCTTTATTAATTTTTCTATCTTTTCTGTCATTTTCTATTGTATAGTTTTCTGTCTTATGCATGTTCGGTATGCTTGCCACCAACGCAAATATTTGCGCTATAAATTTAATTCACTATAAATCAATAAGCTAAACCAATTACAATTGCTTGTAAACACTTATAACCGTTAACAATTCGCTTATCTTCCTCTCACAAGATACAAACAAATTCATAATTTCAAAATTGGCTCAATAAAAACTGTTATTAGTAATTGAAAGGTTCTTGCATCAGCTGAAAAAGTGTTGCGGCATTTCGAAATCTTATATTCTAGTATTCTTAGTGCATTCAAAAATCATAACCAATATTCTTTATTTCTATCTTGTTAGTTTCAATTACTTCAATTTTCTCTTCCCAATTAAACATAACCAAATTCATCCCAGATCCAACTGTACTACTATATACGAACCCATCATAATCTCTATTTTTTATATACTCTGAAATATACTGAAGAGGAATATAATCCAGTTTCCTATCCTTAGTTATTTTTGAAGCTAACTCACAATCAATAAGTTTTATCAAAATCATAGAATCTTCATTATCGACACCAACGGATAGATTTAAATTTTGAAAATATACTCTAAAAGAGAAAATTTTTGAAACATCAACATTTATTTTTGCCATTGAAACGATATCACCAGAACTTGGGCTAACCTCACAAACTGCCGTTTTCTGACAACTAGATAGATACAAATATGAGATACCTTCTGGGTTACATCTTCCTGCTGATGATTTTCCTTTTGGAGGTGCTAATAAGCAGGTAATATCTTCATTAGTATAATCTCCAATTCTTGCTCTATAAAAGTCCATTTTTGTATTTTCAGGAAACATTTTTATCGTATTGAATTTATCAAAAAGTGTGAGAATCTCATTTCCAGTAAAATATCTATTGTTAAAAATAATGTCAAATTTAAACTGTTCCCATAATTTCTTAATTGAAAATTCTTTTTCGTTTTGCATATTAATGTTTAGCTATTCTATGATTTTTTTTTCGTATTTTAATATATTGTTATACTTATTCGTATCTATTAGTCTCGATTCAATATTTCCTAACGATTAGGCATATACGCTGTTTGTGTTGCGCCTGCGGCAAACAAACAGCGTATATGCCTGTTGTACGATTTTGTTATGTCTCAAAGATATAACAAAACTTGAGTTTTAAAACTTTTACAAGCTGAAAAATTAATAAGAAAATATTTTGCAAATGGACGATTTAAGAAGTCTTTTCCTACACAAATAAACGAGCTAGAAAAACATCTGCAAAGTTAGTGAAAGCATAGTGCAGTGTACGCTCAAAACAGAATAACAATAAGGCCTCTCGCGGATCATAAGCGAGGGCTTCATATTTTGTGGTTTTCTTCTTCTATACAAATTCATATTTCAAAAGATGTTTCGAGAGAAACCATTAAAGATTCAAAAGAAAACTATTTTGCTGAATGTTTGTGCGTTCAAACTTGTTACCAGTCTGGGGTTGCAAATTTTCTTTTTCGTTCTTCTTCGGCGTATTTTAAAGAATATTCAATTTGCTTCTTAATATAGTTTTTTATTGGTATAAGGTTTAATTGGTTTTCTCCTTTTACAACTATATTATGTATTCTATTCCAGTCTACGGCTTCCAACTCACCAAAATTCACATCTCCACTAAGAACTGTTCCACCATTTCCTCTCCAATAAATCTTTTCAAAGGATTTAATATCAGCATTAACCGTTAGATATAAAAGTAAGTATTTATCAAATTTTTCGTTCAAAAAATGTCTTACTATATCAAAAATAACATTCATTTTATTACTGTCGCCATTGTATTCAGTTATAAATTTTGAAATAAATTCTTCAGCTTTTTGTTTTTGCGATTCGTTTAAATGATTGAAAAATATTGAAAGAGTATATTCTCCAATTCCAAAGTATGGATTTCTGGAAATTACAATTTCGACTAATTCTTTAATTAATTCAGGGTTGTTTAAATCCCAAATGAATGTCAAATTATTGTGTTTGTCTCGATTAATAAACTCATCATTACCATAAAACATGGTAATGTACTCAACCATAAAACTAGGATTTAGCTCTACTATGCTCTTTAGACCTTTTCTTTCATAATCAAAATGATTACTTGTTTTGTCTTCATATAAATATGCGCTACAAACCAAATCTAAATTGTCTTTTAGTTTATTCGTGTATTTTTCAAAAAAATTATGCTGTAAAGAAATGCCCAAGTTATCATCCAAATTCTTTTTGTTTACAATGACAAGAATCTCGTTTATTATTTCTTTGTTTATACTTTCAAATTTTTCAAATGAATCAAAATGTAGGTAGCATCTCTTATCAATTGAATTAATAGTATCTATCAATTCATTTGCAAAAGTTCTATCTATAAATTCAACAGGCAAACATTCAAAAAAAGTCAGTTGCCAAAATACTTTGTATTCATGTTTCCAACTCTTCAATAACTTCCAAAGTTTTAGACAATAATTTTCGGAAGCAGTAATTAATTTAATTGGTTTATACAAAGGGTTAATTCCTAATGGATAATTTGCCAAGAAATCCTTCATTAATTTAAAACCCAATTCTTCGTTTTGAATGAAGTTTTCTTCAAATATTATATTTAAAGCTTCTTGTAAACCCCAAACATTGTTTCCTTCAAGTGATAAAATATTTGCAATTGAAGTAAAGAGGTTTTGGAATTCATTTTCACCTTCGAAAATAAAATGCTCTCGAACATCTCTTTCTTTTAATCTTCTGAATTCATCAGGGTTTTCAAAGTCATAATCTTGTTTACCTCTATAGGAATTCCAGTCTAATTTTCTAAATGTTTTATAGTCATCACTATTAAAAATTGATTTGAGTTTTCTATAACCTTTATCTTCTATTTCTTCTCTGTCAAGCCAATACACTAAGTCCTGAACATAATAACAATGTTTGAAATTATTCTTATTTAGTTTGTTTTCTATAAATGGCAAAATATAGGATAAATCTAATAATAAAACTTCCTTGACAATTTCTCTAAATCTTGGTTGATAGTCCTTAAAAACATTGAATATTTTGTCAGGGTATTTTTCATAATTTTGAGTCAAGGTTTCCCAAATTTTATTTCTAAAAGATTCTGTAGTTTCTGTGAAAGGAAGAGGATAGCGATAATGTGTAAAAGTATGGTTTCTACCACCTTTTAAAATTTGGAAGTAGTGGCCTAAGAATGTCTTTGATAATGCAAAATATGCTTCAACAAAATGGGGTTCATTTGCAATAAATTTTTTAGTTAGAAAATTGAACAACTCAATTTGCCTTTTGAAGTTGTAATCAGAATCTTCATCATCAAATATTATTTTTTCTCTAATTCTTCTTATTAGTTCTGGTAAAGAAACTGGTTCTTTTCGTGCATATTCAAAAGAAAGTTCAATAGCTGAAATATAGTTTTCGGAATAGAAATAGAAAAAATCAGTTAAATAAGAAAGGGTCAAGTCCTTTTCATAAACGAAATCATTAGTTTGATATGTTGAATCATAATTTGGATTAACAGGCTCTTGCTTTTCACTAATTTTATTATAGAAATAGGCTAGTGTTTCGTCTCTTTTATAAAACCAAAATATTTTAAAAAACGCCAAAACCTTTTCTTCAACTGTATATACAGAGTTTAGGTATGAATCTAAATCTGAATTTATTTGAGAAAACACATTTTCATAACCAAAAGAATTATTTGCTGGGATTATTGTGTCTTTAAAACGGTGTTTCCAATTTTCAAAATAGTTGAATAATAATACTTTAAAAGGCAAGAATTTATCTTTGATAAACATTTTATAAAAAAAGTATGTTGACATTATTTGTTCCGAAACTCTTACATGATTATATTGTATTTCTACAAGTTCCTTTTTGTGTAGCTCTTCAATAGCTTCTTGAAATTCATGATAGTCAATTTCAAAATCCTTCAAAATGTTCTGCACAAATTGCTTATTGTCTCTTTCAATTGTATAAAAGAATGAAACAATTCCAAGTGTCTTAATTAGAGTTTTATTTGAGAAAATATCAAAATCTTTAATAAATGTTTGAAAGTAAGAATCATATAAATCAGAAATATCACCCTGCAAAAATTCCCATTGTTTTTCTTGTGCTAATCGTGAACACATTACAGCAAGTCTTGCGTTACCATCAGAAAGTTGAATAATTCTCTTTTGGTATTTAGGGTTTAGAATTTTAAATGAATCACTACTAATTAATTGTGTGATTTCTTCATCTGTAAATTTCCCCAAAACTACTTTTTCAGGGTTTAACTCAAAGCATTCTTTTAATACATCTTCTAATGCATAATCACGGACAGTTAAAATTAGTTTTAATTTCCCCTTTCGCAATTCTTTAAAAACTCCCAAAATTTGTTTGAAATTTGGCAATTGACGATTTGCATCGTCAACGAGTAGAATGTAATTTTTATCTTGCTCTAAATTTATTTTTAAATCTTCCCAAATATCAATGTCTTTTTTAGAAACTGCAAATGCTCCAAAGTCTTTATTTTTTATCAAAAATTGATTTACAACTTCTAATGCAAGTTTAGTTTTTCCAACACCTGGAAATCCAGAGATAACGACTAAATCATTTGTGTCAAGTGCATTTATTGTATTTTCTAATTCTAATTTTCTATTTAGAAATACATTATCTATTGGGGTAGATAGTTTTCCTGCCTTATTATTGTATTCAAGGATAAAATTGTCAAGAGGAAGTATTTGTCCTGTATCTAGCGGAATCCCCAAAATATCTTTCGCTAATATGATATACTTTGAATAAATTTCAAGAGCTAGCAGGTCTAAACCGATTAGAGTGATTCTTATTTTTTTATCATTAGCATATTTTACGATTTCAGTTTCTTCCTCAACAGTTATTCGTGAATTGAAACAAATTATAATTTTATGAACTTCGTTAGCTGGGACTCCAGTTTTTGAGGGGTCTAAACATTTGTCTATGTCCTCTTTCATTTTTGCAACTATATTGTCAGCTTTTGTTGTGAATTCTACATAACTTAAACTTTCGTCATTAAGTCTGAAAAATGTGTCTGGTGTGCCTTTAACTGTTTTTTGTTTTCCAAATTGACTTCCAGTTCTATTAAAACTAGTAAATTCTTGTTCTCGAAATTTCAAGTACAAGTCACACAGATTTTGGAATGCAGCACTGTCAATTCCTAAAAGTTGTTGTTCTATAAGTTTTAATCTTCCTGTCATAGTTTATTGTTTGCAATGTCGCTAATATCATGCGGATAACGGTTTGTATTTAGAAAGTTTCCTATTAGTGGGCTTCCGATTTGCATTCGGAAGCCCACTAATAGGAAACAAACTTTATGATAGTTAAAACTAGCAATTTCTTATACATGGTGTTGGCAACTTGCTTTATTATTGTTAGTTAAATCCATTTTCGATTAAAATTCTGCCGTAAGAATTCAGACTATACTCAAATGAAGACGGAATTATCTCTTTCCTTCCAGTGAGTTTAGATTTGTATTCTTCATGTTTTCTGCTATCTTTAATGGATTGATTTAATAATCCGACTTTATAAAGATTTGATTTTATATCAACATTTATGTTTTGTAAATACTCATTGTCTTTGAGCAATTCCAAATCGTCCAAATAAGTATTGTCAATTATATAGGTTAATCTTTTGAAATTGTCGAAAGTGACTTTACCTAAAATAGTATTTTTAAACAGTTTCCCAATTATGGTAGCTTTGTTATCATCATCCAATCTATTAAGAATTATAAGCAACTTCTCTCCAGCTTGTTTCGTTTCATTTTTAGATTCCAATTCCGTAATAAATTCTTCTCTTTTAGTTTGAGGAATGTCTTTTAACTCAATTAGAAATTTAAGTATTTTTTTTGTGAAAAAAGATTCAGTAATTTTTTTATAAAGACTATAGCTTTTAAATGCTATTCCAAATATAGGGATATCCTTTAACGCCTCTGATTCAATCAGTGAATCCAACGCAGTTTCCAAAAGTTCAGGTGCTAATTCGTTTATGGCATTAGATTTGACCGATTTAAAAACATCAATTTGATTCATTTTCATATCTTCTCCCATTTTTAATTTGTTGCCCACGCAAATATTTACTTTATAAATTTTAATTCCTTTAAAATCAATAAGCTAAAACAATTACAATTACTTACAAACACTTGTAATCGCTTATATCCCCCACAAGATACAAACAAAATCATAATTTCAAAATTAACTCAATAAAAAAGACTAAAATCAACTACAACAATAAATGAAAAAGCCATAAGGTGCGGACTGTAATCGGTTCCGTTCAACTAAGTTTTCATCCCTAGCCCTTCGAACAAGACGAAAACTTAGTTATTACCTGTTGGCTTTCTGTCCGTCATTTGTTGCCCGTTTCCCCATTGTCAAGGTTATTTTGTGCATTCTGAAGGAGTCGAACCTTCACTCTCCACTTCACCAAAGTAGTCTAAACATTTGCTTAGTCTGTCTTTCGTGGAGGGGACGCTTTGACCACTAAGCTAGAATGCGGTTTATGTGTTGAATTATTTCGTCTCTGTCTGTTTTGTTGATTTTACCGAAAGTTGAGTTAAGCAAATTACCTATTGCATTTGAGTATCTGTCAGGGTCATTTTTTAACTTGAAAATGTTTTTTATTGGTTTGATAATCTTGTTTTCGCCTTTGACTTCAAGTTTTGAAATCTTGTCGGCAAGTTGTGAATTGTCGGGCTTGCACTTTTCACAAAGTGTATAGCCAATGTGTTTGATAATAATTGTAAATAGTAGGAAGTCGTTGAAGTCAATTTTGTCGTAGTTATTTGGACTGTCCACAGAATGAAATGTAGAGTTATAAAACCCTGAATACTTAACAATTTTAGAGCATTGGTTTTCTAATCTTCTCACGTCCTTTTCTTCTGAATGTGCAAATCTGTTTCTCACTAATCTATAGTATTCAAATCCGTGATATACTTCTTCTCCAATTTCAATAATTCCTTGTCCTTTTGAGGAGAAAATGTTGCGTAACAAATTGTCAAAATCTGTTTCTCCGTCCACTTTGTCAGCCCAAGTCGGATTATAGGTTTTATATTCCTTTCTAAATTCGTCAATAAACTGCTCTGCTTGTTGCATTACCGACAAAATGTAAAACAATCGAATTCGTGATGAGAATAAGTCAACGCTAACTGTGTCCACCCTAACTCCGTGTTTTTGGGAAAGGTCTTGTATAAATTGTTTTTGGTTTTGTGATGCTTTGAGGTTTTTAAGAAATTCACGAATAGCCATTTCATTACATTCAACAACAGCATCAAATTCTCCAAGTCCTTTTTTAAGATTTCGGAATGCTTTAAATGAAAATTTGGTTTCGTTAATATCTCTACTCATTGTCTATTTGTTGTCAGTCGTTTTGTGTTTGCTGTGTCGTTGGTTAAGCTTGCAGGTAACGCCAATGCAATGTTAGTGGCAGGACCAATCTGTATTACATCCCACCACAAAGGGTGACTCTTGTCATTACATGTATTGCATTGAAATAATCCGCAACTTCTTTTAACGAATCACGGACGTCAGGTAGTACATTTTCAGCTTTATGAAATGCTTGAGTTATATTGTCGTCTTCATCAATCATTAACATTGTCATTCCACTTTTCTTGTTCCCTTTTTTCTCTTGAATTTCTTTGATTAAATCTTCAAAGCTACTATTTGCCTTGAACTTTTGCATAGAATTTTTTTCAACATCAAGTTCAGAGTTTTTTGTAATTGGATATCGAAAGTAAGAACTGTCACGGTCATACTTTGAAATAAGTTCAAACATTTTTGTGATAGGTTCATATTCTTCCCAATCCCCTTTTGGAGCTAACTCTTTTAATTTTTTCAGATTTGGAAGTAATAAATTATTTAACCAATATTCATAAAGCTTATCAATGAAATGCGATGAATATAGTTTTTTCCATTTACCATCAATAAATGCTTCTGGTTCATCACTATTTGCATCTACAGTTCCATAATCAATGTTAAGTTTTCTATGGAAAATTATAATCAAAGATTTTAGATATAATTCAATGGCATGTCTAAACAAGAAATTTTGAGGCATTTCCGCTTGTTGAGTAACATCGTAATGTTCATAATGATTGTCCATTAAATGTTCAGCACTTTTATGGTAAGAATCAGCTGTGATTCCAAAGCCTAAATCTGGATGCAATTCTATGCCTGTAAATATATAGTTCATGTTTTACGGATTTTTAAAGGTCTTGCTACTAACATTGATGTATATGAGCTGTGGCGTATCTCGGCACAGACCTCTCCAAATAATAAACTGGCTTTGGGAAATCGGAGGATTTTTCAAGTGAGGACAGACCACGCCATAGTGTTAGCACACGTATTTATTCATGAGTTTCATTTATTTCTGTTTCTTCCATTATGCCAGGTAATTCATAGATAAATCTTAAAAGCATTTCAGTAAATTTCAAAATCCGTTCTGCCTCATTTGGAGTTTTAAATTCAATTTTATGGTTAGCTTCATTTCCCAGCTTTCTAATTGAATCCACCCATTTTTTTCCGTTTGGTGATATATAATTATTATCCTCCAAATATGTTACATATTGACCAAAACTTGCACCTTCTTTTGCCCCTTCGGAAACGGAAATATTCATAAGTAATTTTCGACAGCACATAACTGAAGAAGTAAATGCACTAATTGAAAAACACGCTTTGGCTTCATTGAAAAGATTTTCCACGTCTTCGTTTGGAATATGTTGAACTTTTGTTCCTATTGAAGGTCCAGGTGATTGGTTTTGATGATAATCAAAAAATGTCGGTTTGTGACAACTATGACATAAATATATCCAAGCAGCAGTACGATTTGACCCACCAATATGGCTTTGCGCTGAAAATCCTACTTGTGACGCAATGTGCGAACCACAATGTCCGCATTTGTATTTTCGGGAACCAATATTTTCCGAATTTTTCCAATGTAATATCATAGTTTCTTTATATGTGTGCTAGCGCACAGCTTTGCGAATATTTTTTTATAACTATATGATTATTAATTTAATGAAGCATTTTCAAACGATTACAAGCATTTATAAACGCTTGAGTGCTGCATACCTCCACAAAATACAAATAAAACCCAAAACTCCAAATTAAATTAAAAAAAAACATTTTAATGTTTTTTTTAATTCTTTCCATAAAGTGCTTCAAATAGTTCTCCCGGTTTTTTACCAATCACAGCTTCAATCAACAATAATTCATAAGCTTGTAAAGTTCTTTTTTTTAAATACAATTCCGTTAATCTTTTATTTAGGCGTTTTTGATTATTATTATTATTACTACTTTTTATGCTTCTCCATATGTCCCCAATTACTTGGATATAAAAGACTTCTAATGTCGATTTGTAAATATTCCGCTATTTTATAAAGGTCATCAAGTGAAGGTTGTCTACGATTATTAACCCATTTAGAAATGGTAGGTTCAGATTTTTTTAGATAGGTAGCTATTTGCCTATTAGTTACCTTTTTTTCTTTAAAAACCTCTTTGAGTCGATTAATTAATATCATTTATAAAAAATATTTAGTGAAAAGTTTGCCGTTTAGCGTTAAACTTCTTATGTTTGCAATAATTAAATACGGCAATAAATTAATTAGGATTTTAATTCTAATTATTACGATGTCGCTCATGAAAGAAAACCGTCAAAATTTCCACATGAGTTGATCGTGAGTTCGCCATATCTATTGATTTTTATTATCTTCGTGATTCTATTAGTCAATAGGGCGGACTTCATGTAAGGCTTTTGTGGACCCTAAATTTCGATTTAGGCTGGTTCTTGACGGTACCACTTTCAGAAGCATTGAAGTTCGTCCTATTGATTTTTTATTTCCAATAAGACATCGTTTCTTGCTTTTCATGAGCGGACATCGTTTATCATAAACCAATAGCTTATGAAAACGAAAACCATCACCATCAAAAGACCTGCATACTTTGCAGGGCTCTTTTCTGCATCCACCCATAAGAACTTCATCAGAGCTCCTGATTAGTCAAGCTTCACATCAGTAAACAGGTATGCCCAAGATTGCAACCGAACACCAATTGCCATTGGCGCTAAGGCTATTATTGCCCAATCCCAAAAGAAAAGGCAACAATCAAAAACTACCTGTCACCGATCTGCATGTTTTCCGAAAGCCTCTTTCCATCAGCTTACAAGACAAAATCAGTTCACTTTTAACATCGAAACACTAAAGTAGATTAATTTTTCTTAACAAGCAAAATATGGCTTAGGATATTTTAGGAAAACTGTAAGTCAGGTCGGTTTTTTTCAACTCATTTTTACTTCAAGTTCTTAAAATCCGTCCCATGAAATATCGGTTACTTTATTTGTTTTTCTTTGTGCCGTTTTCGCTTTTGGCCCAGAGTGGTTTGTATAACAATACTTGGCTTTTTGGGCCGGGAAATGCGGTTAATTTTTCAAGTGGTTCTATTACCCTAGGCGGTATTCCTTCTCCAACTTTAAATTCATTATATAATATTGCAAACGGTCCCGCTAAGGTATCACTTGCAGTTTCGGATGCATCCGGCGACTTGCAGTTTTTTGTTCAAATTAAAAAGACGGGAGGAGGTGGAACTGCAACGCAGGACTATACCGCCGATGGACAAAAAGTATTTGACAAAAATGGAAATCCTTTTCCAAATGGAAACCTCAAAACCAATTTCAATATCATCAGTAATGGGCATCCGGGTTCTCCGCTTGCCATTCCGTTTCCGGGAAGAATTAGTCAGTATCTGTTATTTTATGTTTACAATAATGGATTATTCTATTCCATAATTGACATGAGCCTGAATGGTGGATTAGGCGATGTTGACCCCAACCAAAAGGATATTCAAGTGACTGGTTTTGGAACGATAAATGGCTTGAAGATGACAGCTATTCAGGGCTGCAATGGTGTATGGTTAATCATTCGATCAAGGACAGCGAATGAATATTTTAGTTTTAAAATTGATGAAAATGGAATAGATACAACGCCCGTATCTTCTGTATTAGGCGAACTGCCGCTTTCTGATTACACTATTTATATCGGGTTATTAAAAGCGAGCAATAATGGAAAGCTATTGGTTGCTGCCACTAATAAAGGAACAGAGCTATATGATTTTGAAAAGTGTAGCGGAAGATTAAAAAATGCAAGACTGATTGATACTTTTTCATCTTGTGGTGTTTGTTTTTCGCTTGATGATTCTAAATTGTATATTTCACATAATACCAACTATATTGGTCACGATCAGGGTGAAATTTATCAATATGATTTAAGCCAGCCGGATTTGCAGAGCATTACCGCTTCTAAAATTCTGGTGATGCGCAATCCTTTGTATTTGACAGTGGGCTTGGCTCCGGTACTTGATACTGGCCCATTTGGTGATTTGAAATTAGGTAGGGATGGTAAAATTTATGTTGGCAACAACAATACGCAGGAATATCCAAATGCCCCATGCAGTATTTTGCTTCCTGGTCCCGATCATAACGGATTTCCGCTCCTGCCTACTTCTGGTTGTGTTAGTTACCAGTATTTACATGTGATTCATGATCCCAATCAGGCGGGATTTGCATGTAATGCGGAATTGACTTATTTGGAATTAATAGGAAGTGGCAATAATCTTACGGGCTTGCTTTTGCAAAATGATATCCTTGCTGCACCCACGGCTTTGCCGGATACTGTTTCAGGCAATATCTTTGAAGTAAAGGTTTGTTATAAAGACAACGAAATCTTATCGGCCAATGAAAACGGTAGTTGTTATTTATGGGATGACGGCAGTACGGAAATGGAACGGAAAGTAACGCAATCAGGAACATATTGGGTCGGTTATTTTCAGGATTGTACTTATCAGACAGATACATTTTTCGTTCAGTTCATTCCTTTGCCGGAAGTGAATGCGCAATATTTTGGTTGTGAAGATGAGATTCGGTTTACGGTAAAAGCCATAGATGGTTTTGCATATGAATACACCTTAAGAAACGAAAATCATGAAATTGTTGGCGAAGTCAATGGTTTTGGTGATGCTGTTTTTGAAAACTTGCATTCGGGGAATTATTTTTTGGAAATTACTTCGCAA